>Ga0256404_1002025_pt1 | contig 46153 bp, 43 predicted proteins | sample RumenRJG_01DNA_FD_185990 | JGI IMG/M metagenome (GOLD analysis project Ga0256404, IMG submission 185990) | Bovine rumen microbial communities from Lethbridge, Alberta, Canada - RJG_01 | ecosystem: Host-associated > Mammals > Digestive system > Stomach > Rumen | place: Canada: Alberta | collected... | reverse complement strand
CTCCGTCCTCCGCAGCCTCTATCTTAACGGGTTTTGAGTAGTCCAAATAGCTTCTTGGCAGAAAGGAAGCGAGATCCTGCAACGAAAAAAGCCCCAGGCGGGCAAAATGCTTGATGCGCCCGGGGCCGATGCCTTTGATTTTTGTAAGTTCCGAAGTTTTCTCCACGGCGGGATCACTCAACGGCGATATAGTAGTAGTAGAGCGGCTGACCGCCGTGCTGCACCACGAAATCCGCGCTCGAATGCTTCTGCTGCATCCTGTCGCAGAGCGCCTGCGCATCCTCCTGCTTGGTGTCCGCGCCGTAGAACAGCGAAACGATCGCATCGTCGCCGCGCTGAGCGAGCATCTTCTCGATAAGCGCCTCGGCAGCGGCATCAACGCTCTTTTCCACGATCTCGATCTTGCTTTCGAGGATGCCGATAACGTCGTTTTCCTTGATATCCTTGCCCTCGAACGCGGTGTCGCGAACGGCAAAGGTGACGGAGCCGGAAAGCACGTTTTCAAGCAGCTCGGTCATGGTGTCGCAATTGGTTTGCGCATCGCCGTCGGGATCGAAGCCGATCATCGCGCTTATGCCCGCAACGATGGTCCTGGAAGGAACTACGAGCACCTTGCACTCCGCGCTCTCCGCGGCGCTTTGAGCCGCAAGGATGATATTCGGGTTATTGGGAAGGATGAGCACGTTGCGCGCATTCGCCTTCTTTACGGCCTGCAGTATGACGTCCACGCTGGGGTTCATGGTCTGCCCGCCGGGGATGATAACGTCCACCCCGAGGCCGGAGAACACTTCGTCGATGCCGTCGCCCGCGCTGACCGCAACAACGCCAAGCTCCTTTTCATTGGCCTTGCGCTGCTCGATAAGCTCGCGGTTCTGCTCGCGCATGTTCTCGATCTTGACCTTATCGATCTCGCCGAGGCGCAGCGCGTTTTGAAGCGCCTTGCCGGGGTCGTTCGTATGGACGTGGACCTTGATGATCCCATCGTCGTGCACAACGACCACCGAATCGCCGATGCTCATGAGCTTGGCGCGGAACTTTGCAACCTCGCTGTCGGTCGCATTTTTATTCAGCCTTATCACGAAAAATTCGGTACAGTAGCCGAAAACGATGTCCTCTGCCTCGCCGGAGATTATCGCCGCATTCTCTGTATTTGTTTCCTCGCTCTTCAGAAGCAGGGAAAAATCATCGCCGGGCTCCTCACCGTCGAGCGCCATTTTGAAGCCCCTGTATATGGTCAAAAGACCCATTCCGCCCGAATCGAGCACGCCCGCTTCCTTCAAAACGGGAAGCAGCTCGGGCGTTTTTTTCAGCGCGGCCTCGCCGCTTTCGAGCATGACTTCAACAACTTTATATGCATCCGCGCCCGAGGCAACGGCCTTTGAAACGCTCTCGCTCATCAGCCTTGCAACGGTGAGCATGGTGCCCTCCTTGGGCTTCATGACAGCCTTATACGCCGCTTCGGTGCCCGAGGTGAGCGCCTCGCTCAGCATACGCGCGGTTATCTCGCTCTCCGCGCCCTTGAGCGCCTTGGCAAAGCCGCGGAATATCTGCGAAAGAATGACGCCCGAGTTGCCCCTTGCGCCCTTGAGAGCGCCGGTGGCAAGTGCGGAAGCAAGCGCCTCGACGGAGTCGGTCTTAACGGCCGAAAGCTCCTGAACAGCACGCTGCATCGTCATGGACATATTGGTTCCGGTATCGCCGTCCGGCACCGGAAAAACGTTCATCGCGTCTATGGTCTGCTTATTCTTTTCAAGGCATACCGCGCCCATCAAAAGCATATCGCGAAAACGGGACCCATCTATACTGCGAACTAACAATTCCTTTTCCTCCCAAAGCGAATGCGCCTTATACGCGGATCGCTTCAACAAAGATATTGACCTTGCGCACCTTGATGCCGGTCTGATCCTCCACCCTGTACTTAACGTTGCTCATGGCGTTCTCCGCAACGGCGGGGAACGAGATGCCGTACAGAAGAGTAACGAACAGATCGATATCCACGCTGTCGTCCTCAAGAGTGGTTATTTTAACGCCGCGGCGAATATTCTCGCCGCCTATAGCCTGCAAAAGCGAATCTCCCGCGGTTTTGCTGTTCATAGCAACTATTCCGTAGTTTTCACACGCGGCATAGCCCGCGATACTCGCTAATACATCCTCATCGAATGTTATCATTCCGAGTGTGGTTTTCATCGTGGCAGTCATGGTAACACCTCCGGTATTTTTTGGTTTCCACCGACTAACGGTGGTATTTTAAAGCATTTATCGGGATTTTTCAAGTGTTGTTTCCTATATTTCACCGAATTGCCCCAATATTAGCGCATTATATCCGAAATATGTCGCTCCTGCGGCATAAATTAAGAGCGATCATGCTTTTTGCACGGTCATCGGCTCGTTTTCAGACCACGCTTATCTCGCCCGCCTCTTCCTCCTCCGCTATCGGCATAGGGGGAAGCTCGTCTATGGAGTGCAGCCCGAATTTGCGAAGGAAGGCATCCGTAGTTCCGAAAAGCATGGGTCTGCCCACGCAATCCTTCCTGCCGAGCTCGCATATCAGCCCCTGCTTGAGAAGCTGGGAAACCGAATATTCGCAGCGAACGCCGCGCACGGCCTCTATATCGGCCCTCGTAACGGGCTGACGGTAGGCAACGACCGAGAGCGTTTCCATCATGGAATCGCTCATGTTTCTTTCCTCCGGCGGCGCAAGCAGCTTTACTATGCAGGAGTTGTATGCGGGATTCGTGACGAGCTGCACGGTTTTATCTGTGATGAACGGGATAACGCCCCGCCCCTCCGTCGTCATGCTTTCAAGCATTTCGTTTAGAAGCCCCTTGACCTCGGCCTCGCTCAGGTCGAACACCCTTTGAAGCTCCGCAAAGCCGATCGGCTCGCCCGAAATATAGGCAAGGCTCTCTATCGCGCCGAATATCTCTTTCTTTTCCATTGGTTCAGTCCTGTTCGTCCATATAGCTGCGGTTCGCATCGTCGCGAATCAGCTTTTGCTCGAATATCTCTATCTCGCCGCAATAGCGGCTCTGCTCCACCCTTATCTCGCCTGAGGATATCATCTCGAGCAGGGACATGAAGGTAACTATTATCTCCATCCTGCCCGCGCCCTCGATTATCTCCGTGAAGGTGGTTTTTCCCCTGTTTGCGCGAAGCCTTGTTCGTATCCTGCCCGCACAATAGCGGATGGTGAAATCATCGCGCCGAACGGCGTGCACGTGCTCCTTTTTCTCTGGCTCCGCCGCGCGATCGAGCGCCGCAAGCATCGCTTCAAACAGGCGCTCAACTGTGGTGTCCTTCAGGATTATCTCCTTGGGCGGCAGCGGGAATTCCTCGGGCTGTTTCACGCGCATCAGCGAAGCCTCCTCGCCGAGCTTGCGCATCAAGGCGGAAGCCTCCTTAAAAGCCTTGTATTCCCGAAGCCTTCGAACGAGCAGCTCCGTAGGGTCCTCCTCCTCTTCGCCCTCCTCCTTGGGCTCGGGCGGAAAAAGGGAGCGGGATTTGGCGTAAACAAGCGTTGCCGCAACGGTCAGAAACTCGCTCGTTTGGTCGGGATCGGGCTCGTCGAGCGCCTTGACATACTCAAGAAACTCGTTTGTTATCTCCGAAATGAAGATATCGCGAATATCGACCTCCGCCTTTTCAACGAGATGCAGCAGAAGATCGAGCGGTCCCTCGAATTGTTTTATGCTGACACGGTAATCCAAGCTTGGCTCTTTTCTTCGGCTTAAAAACCGAACAGCGGATAAAGGATTCCCATTATACCGGAATGCAGCAAGCCGGCGACATAGCCTATCGGGGAGAAGGATGAGAATCTACCCAGCAGCAGTATTCCGATAAGTATGTACTGCCCGTAGTTTCGCAAAAACACAAACGGCTTTGTGCCAAGCGGCTTTGAAAGAAGCACTTCGGCAACATGGAAACCGTCCAGCGGGTACACCGGCAAAAGATTGAAAACCAACAGGCAGAGATTCAGAAAAATAAATCTGGTGAGCATGCCCAGTCCCGTAACGAACGATCCGCTGCCCTCAATAGCACCCGAAGCATTAAGCTTTAGCAGTATGCAGAATACTATCGAGCCGATTATGGCGAGAATAAGGTTCATTGTTACGCCCGCCAGCGAAACGACCAGCTCTCCCAGCTTATAATTCCGATAGTTGTTTGAATTGACAGGAACGGGCTTTGCCCAACCGAAGCCAACAATGACCATCATAAGAAAGCCCATCGGGTCGATATGCGCAAGCGGGTTGATCGTCATCCTGCCGAGATTGCGCGCCGTGGGATCGCCCATCTTGTACGCAGCGAAAGCATGCCCCCATTCATGAAAGCTCAGCGCTATTATCACGCCGGGAACTACGTATAAAAACTCCATCAGGCGCTCCATTATTGTGTGGATCCTTTCTTCATCAAGCGTTTTCCGGTAATGCGGTCGAATGCATTTGTATTCGCCGCTTTGTCAGCGCGGCCGACAAAGCCGCACTAAGCTCCGATTATATTGTACCACATTTAAGCGCGGGATGCAACATCGCGCAAAAATGCAGTTGATTTAACTGAAAATCAGCCTTTATTTCACCCGTCCGTTCGCAGGTATTTTGAAACGATCAGCTTAACGCAGTCAAGGAAGCCGGCTTCTTCCGCATCCGAATCCGAAACGAGCAGGGTCTCGGCAAGCACCTCGCCGTCCGCACCGCGAACGGTCAGCATACCGATCGCATCGCCCCTTTGAACCGGCGCATCAAGGCTTTCGGGCAGCTCGGTTTCAAGCGCATACTCCTTTTTCGAGGTGCTGATAAGAAGCACGGTGTCGTCCCCCGCTATAGCGCCGATCTCGCGCTTCAGCGAGCCTTTAACGGGTATGCTTCCAAACGCCTCGCCGGCGCCGCTTATGCGAACGCTTCTGAACGCCGAAAAGCCGTAATCAAGCAGGCTTCTTCCTATCTCGAACCGCTCCGCCCCCGTTTTTGCGCCGAGCACTACCGCGATGTAGCGGCTCTCGCCGCGCTTTGCCGCAAAAACGCCGCAGTACCCCGCTTCTGTGGACGAGCCCGTGCCGACGCCCAAACAGCCCGAATACTGCTTTATGAGCTTATTTGGATTCGCAAGCTCGGTCTCCCCCGCGCCCTCGTGCGAGATGCGCTCATAGAATCTCGTGCCGTATTTTGAATAGGTTTGGTTCTTTATCAGCCCGCGCGCGATCGAAGCAAGCTCCATTGCCGAAAGGCTCTGCCCCGCGCCGCAGATATCCGAATAAACCGCGCTAACGCCAAGCCCCTCAAGGCGGGAGTTTATGGCTGCAACGGCGTTTGATTCCCCGCCGAACGCCGCGCAAGCAAGCGCATGGGTCGCATCGCCCGCGTTTATCATAACCGATGCAAGCAGGAGGCTGTTTGCATCCATCCGCTCCCCGGCGCGAAGAAACGCCGTTGTGCCGCCTATACGCGAGGCGGTCTCATCCACGGAAACTTCGGTATCACCCGCTATCGCGCCGCTGTCAAAGGCATCGCATATAACCGTCAGCGCGGCAAGCCTCGTCAGCCCCGCTGCGGGCAGTTTTTCGGCGGCGTTCGCTTCAAAAAGCGTTTTTCCGCTCGCTTCGTCTATCAAAAGCGCCGCCCTCGCCGAGCCGATATCGACCGAAGGCGCCGCCTGCTGTTCCGCTTTGGTGTAGCGAATTGATGATACGGCGCATACTATGCAGAGGATAAGCGCCGCGAACCGTTTTGATTTTTTAAACATTGATACTTCACCCTTTCCGCGCGTTTTATAAAGCATATTCACGAAAAGGGGCGGAATATGAAAGCTTTGCTCAATGTGTACTTTTTTAACTGCATTTATCATTATTGCAAGCGGCTTCGTTCGCAAAAAAGCATAATAAGAAAAAACCTATACAAAAGGATTGACTTTTCATGCCATTGGTGGTATTGTTAGCTAAGGATATATTTTCCTGTTCTTTGAGGGCTTCGCCTTCGGGAACTATCTTGCCTCGGTGACGGCATCCGCCTCCTATTGTTAAGGGCGCACCGCCTTCCGGGAGCTGTTTTAGTGAGGTTATTATGTTTAAGAAGCAACACATCATCTGCCTGCTGCTCGCCGCCTTGATGCTCTTCTCGCTTGCGGCCTGCGGCAAGGGGGACAACAATCAGACAAACAACGGACAAAACGCCACTCAGCCGCCCGCAGGCTCGAGTGCGCCGCAAAACGGAAGCAACGGCAGCGGCACCGAAACGCCTGGCAATCAGACCGCCGTGCCCGCAAAGCTCAGCGGAAAGCTAACGCTTATCGAGCTTGACGATCGCGATGCTTCCGTGCTGCGCGGCATGCGCATCATCGGAAACCAATTCGGCACTCAGGACGACATCAACGGCAAGAAGTCTTCCCTTACCGACGTTCGCTGCCTTTTCGCTCTTAATGAATGGGTCGAATTCTACCCCGATACCGACAAGGAATATGCTCTGCGCTGCTGGGTGCTCAAGCACCGCGACGATTGGGAGTATTACAACACCTGCAAGTTCTCCGACCTTATGCCGAACTTTGCAAGTTACTGCGACCTGCACTATCCCGCAGACGCGGAAAACCCCGACGAATGGTATTGGGGCAACTTCTATCTGCATCCCGAGGAATGCGAACCCGGCTACTACGATTTCGTTTTCACCTATGAGGGAAAGGCGATCGGCATTCTTCAGACCCGCTTCTATAACGAAGCGGAGCTTGACGGCAAGACCGGCGCGGAGCTCGAAGCGCTGATGCACGAATAACCAAGCGGCTCTTGATGAGCTAAACACTGCCGAATAACGCTTAAAACGCGAATACACCGCAGGATTTTCCCGCGGTGTATTCTTCTGTTTTTACCGAGTATTCATATTTAAAAGCGTTTAAAGGAATACTCCGCGCGATCGGTCTCCCTGAACCCTATGGATTCATAGAGCTTTCGCGCCTTATCGTTGCCCACAAGGCACCAAAGCCGCGCCTTGCCCTCGTCCTTTTCAAGAAGGCGGTTCGTGAGATAAATTACGAAGTCCCTTCCGAAGCCCTCGCCCTGCCGCGCGATCTTTATCGCGATGAACGAGAGTGTGTCTTCGCAGATGCGGCCGCAGCCGACTATCTCGCCGTCCTTTTCGTAAACGAACCTTTCCGAAGCGGTCTCGCTCCAAAACGTGCGCTCCTTATCGGTCGGCGGCGTGAGCTTAGAGTCCGGGAAAACCCCCGTGCCAAGGCGCATATTGTGGAACGCCTCGTCCGTGAGCATGTACGCCTCGAGAAAGTCCTCGTCACGATAGGCGCGTATCGGAAGCGGCTTTTCTTCAAGCTTTTCGCCGCCGTATTTCATAATCGCGGAGGCGAATGTGGGCGCATAGCCGCATTTTTCGGCAAGCTTCTTTGCAAGCGCGTTGTTTGCGTCATAGCCCGTTTGGATCCTCTTTATCGGTGATACCTTGATCGATTTTTCCGCTGCGAGCGCGGCGGGATATGAATACCCCTTGCCGCGATGCTCCTCGAAGATGTAGACATACTCAAACGCAAACGCCTCTTCATCATCCGCAAACGCCTCTTCATCATCCTCGATATACGCAAGGCCGATCAATTCACCGTCAGCGAGAATCTCAAAAATCTCCTCGCTGTTTCCCTCGACCTCGGAGTAAAAATCGCGTTCCGTCTCCACCCTCGGTATGCGCGGAAGGTATTTCGACGGATTCTCCGCCTTGCGAAGCTCTATTTTGTTTTCCATAGTTTGATCTTTCATAACTTTACCTCTCTCTGCACTTTCCTTTACAAAGTTTCACGCGGCCGTCACAGCTTCATCACGGCAACGATCTCGTCCCCGTCCATCTCGCCGTTTTCAACAAATCCCATCGAGCGGTAAAACTCCCTTGCGACCTCGTTCTCCGGCTCGTATGAAAGGGAGCAGTACTCGGCCTTTCCGCAGGGCCATGTCCTGATAAAATCCAAGGCGAGCTTGACCGCTTCCCTGCCGTAGCCGCGCTTTTGATAGCGCTTATCGATCATCAAACGCCAGAGGGAATAGTTATTGACGAGCGACTTCGGGGCCTCGACGTCATCCCAGTTATCATACAGCGCGGCCTCGTTGAAGCCGATCATCAGAAATCCGACCGGCCTTTTGTCGTTATAGATGGCAAACGGAAACGCAGCCGTGGCCGAATCCCGAACGCCGTATGCCTGAACGATGCTCACCCAGTTTTCCGCAACGAAGCTCTTCTGGTGCCTGAACACCTTCAAATCAACGATCTGCCAGATATTCGCGGAATCGATCCTTTCCAAATGAATCATATTGTTTTCCGAAATTTGATCTTTCATTTTAAGCTCCTTATTTTTCGATTTTCTTGCCCGTTATTCACTCCATCCCCGTCATATCGAACTCATCGAGCCATTTCTTCGCCGCTTCGCAGACCGTTTTAAGGCAGGCTTCGTCAAAGGGCGAGCTGAGGTTTGCGTGCGCGAGAAGCTCGGTGAAGGTGCGGCTGCCGCCCTGCACGGTGTACGCCATATAGCGTTCCCACGCTGCCTTCTCGTCCTTCTGCAGCATCGCCCAGAACTCGAGCGAAACGGTCTGCGCGAGGCAGTAGTCGATATAGTAGAACGGATCCTCGTAGATATGGCTCTGCTTCTGCCAGCCCATGCCCTCGGAGAAGAACGGTATCTCCCCGTCGAGCCGCAGCCAAGGCTGATAGATCCCCAGCAGGCGCTTCCATTCCTCGTGCCTCTGCTTTGGCGTCAGCTCGGGCTTTTCATAAACGATATGCTGGAAATGATCCACCATAGTGCCGTAGGGAATGAAGGTCAGTGCGGCGGCAAGATGGCTGTATTTAAACTTTTTCGCATCCGCTCCAAAGAAGCCCTCGGCATTTTTCCAGCCGAAGAACTCCATGCTCATCGAATGAACCTCGCAGCCCTCGCTCGAAGGCTCCGTATAGGCAAACGGAACGCGCCTGCGGTTCATCCAATAGGCGAAGGCATGCCCCGCCTCATGGGTCACGACCTCGATATCGCCCTGCGTACCGTTGAAATTCGAGAAGATGAACGGGCGCTCGTACAGCGGCAGACTGCTCTGATAGCCGCCGCCCTCCTTGCCCTCGGTCGCAACCACGTCCATCAGCTCCTCATCGAGCATCGTGCGGAAGAATTCGCTCGTTTCGGGCGAAAGCTCATCGTAGAATTTCCCGGCCTCGGCGAGAATATCCTCCGCCGTTCCCGCAGGGCGCGGGTTGCCGCTCCTGTAGAAGAGCGCATCGTCCGCATACGAGAGCGGATAGCTCTTTCCGATGCGCTTCGCCTGCTCTCGCTTTATGCGCTCCGCGATCGGAACGACGTATTTCACAACGGCGGCGCGGAAAGCTTCCACGTCCTTTTCGGTGTAGCAGTTGCGGCTCATGCGATAGTAGCCAAGGCGTGTATAGCCGCCGTAGCCGAGCTTTTTGCCCATGCCGTCGCGCAGCTTGGTCAGCTCATCGTAGATGCTGTCGAAGCGGGGCTGATTATCCTTAAACCACTGCCCCAGCGCCTGCCAAGCAGCCAAACGGCGCGCATCGTCCGCATCCTCCTTGAAGGGAACCATCTGCTCAAGCGTGTACTTTCCGCCCTCAAAGGGTATGCGCGCGGAGGCGAGAAGCTCGCTGTATTCGCTCGCAAGCGTGTTTTCGCGCTGAAGATCCTCGATGAGCTCGGACGAGAAGGTCTTTTTCGCCATCTCGGTTTGAGTAAAGAGCAGCTCGCCGTATTCCCTTTCAAAATCCTTGCGGAAGGGCGAAGCTGTCAGCGCCTCGTTCCACTGCTGCTCAAACTCCTCGATCTCGGGAAGCAGCTCATCCCAAAAATCCTTCTCCGCATCGTAAAACTCATCGCGCGTGTCGATCGAATGGCGAATGTAGGCAAGATTGATCGGCGTTTCAACGCGCCTGTACTCGACATCATATTCAAGGAAGATCGCGCGGGCTTCTTCATAGCTTTCAGCGCTCTTGAGCCTTTCGGTCAACACCTTGATATTGTTCTTGATCTCATCGCCATCGGGGCGAGAGTAGGGCATTTCGGAAAATTTCATCGTTGTATCTCCTTTGCTGTTTTCTTTACATAGCTCCAAATAAACATATTCATTCGGATCCTCGCCCATTTCGATAACAAAATCGGGCATTGGCTTTTTAACAAAGCCGAGCCTTTCATACAGCGCAAGCGCTTTTGTGTTTTCGGGATTCGGATCCACCCAAACGGTGTTCGCACCGTTTTTGAACGCCTCGGCTATCGCGTGTGAAAGCGCCTTTGCGGCGATGCCGCGCCCGCGTGCAAAGGCAAAGAGCTTTATATCGAGCGAGGCAGCTTTATGCGCCTCATCAATATCATAGCTCGCTTCGCCGCAGAAAGCGCCGTTTTCATACACGGAATAGTGATCTGCGCTCGGCCTTGCCGCTATGCTCCGCTTGAGCCAAGCGTGCATGGCTTCCTCGGTTTCGATGATTCCCTCGGGAAAGCCCACGAATTTCATCACTTCCCCGTCCGCCCAAAGGCGGCGAACGTTTTCAAGGTCTTCATAGCCGGTTTGCTTTATTTCGATCATATTGCCTCCATGCAGTGCAATTTTTTACCGTTTTTTCGTTCTTGTTATCAATCGTCCGAAAAATCGGAGTTTTTATGCTTCTTATACGCCTTTGCGCGTTTGGAAATTTCCTTCATCTTGGCGTAGTTATTCGGTTTTTCCGCACCGAGCTCGCGGTAGAGCTTTAGCCTTTCTGCGCTCAATTCGCCGCTTGCGACAGCCGCCTTCACGGCGCAGCCGGGCTCGCTTTCGTGCCTACAATTTGAGAACCTGCACCGCGCTTCAAGCTCGGCTATGTCGGAAAAGGCATCGTCCACGCCGCCCTCGGCCAAGGCAACGCCGATCTCGCGCATACCCGGCGTGTCGATGATGAATGCGCCGCAGTCGAGGCGGATCATTTGCCGATGCGTGGTGGTGTGCCTGCCCTTGTCGTCGCGCTCCCTGATGGCGGCGGTTTTCATGATCTCTTCTCCCGCAAGCGCGTTTATGAGCGTGGATTTGCCCGCGCCGGACGAGCCCATCAGGCAGATGGTTTTTCCCTCGCCGAAATACTCGGAAAGCGCTTCGAGCCCTTCCCCGCTGAGCGCGGAAACGGCGTGCACCCGAAGCTTATCTGAGATCGCGGCAACCCCGCAAGTATACCGATCGACCTCAGCGCAGAGGTCGGCTTTGGTGAGTATCGCAACGGGAACGCAGCCGCCCGCAAGCGCGATGCTCGTGTATCTGGCGATGCGGCCGACGCTGTAATCCTCGTTCAGAGAGGTGACGATGAAGCAATAATCGACGTTCGCCGCCATGTACTGCACCTGCCCCATCCGAAAAATATCGGGGCGCGAGAGCAGGGTTTTTCGCTCCATTACACGTTGAATGACCGAATCGCCGTTCGGATTAGGAACGAACGAAACATAGTCCCCAACGATCGGCAGCTCTGCCGGCGGCGCATCGTAAAAGCTGCCCTTGAGAACCGCGAAGATCTCGCGCTCCTCAAAGCTGATTATTAAACAATTCTTTCTTATCTCGCAGATCCTGCCGCGTTTGATTTGATTTTCCATTCCGATTTCTCCATAAAGATTTTGGTTCCCATATAAAGACCACGACTCGGCTCAAAACGTGTAAAATAAAACCGTGACGGCTGCCACGGTTAAATAAACAGTATCATGCTGAAAAATCAGAATGCGCAAACCGAGGTCAACATACGATATTTAACTGCCTTGACGATCTTTTGAATGTTCATCTTGTTTACCTCGCTTTCTTTAGTATTCAGGCTGCTAAAAGTATAGCAAATTAAGGAATGAAAGTCAATAGCGGGAAGGGCGTTTTTTCGTTATTTGGAACTTCATATCGTAAAAGCGTTGATTCTAATATATATTTTTATCCGAAGGATATAGCATATTGCGTTTTGATATGGTATAATATGATTGTGATTTGTTTCCACAAAAACGCAAAAAGTTGTTGAAAGGAGAATCATGCAGGCTTTAAATTTCAGTTTGCGTGATAAACGGTTAATGGAACAAAGCAAAAAAACCTCCTTCGTTCAAGGAGCAACGATACTCGGCATAGCCGGACTATTCGTAAAAGTGATAGGCGCCATATTCCGCATCCCCCTTGCAAATATCGTTGGGCGGGACGGAATGGCATATTATGAGGTTGCATATCCCGTTTACGCCGGCCTGCTGGTGATCTCATCGGCGGGTCTCCCCACCGCAATTTCAAAGATGGTATCCGAGCGAATAGCCATCGGAGACATTCATGGCGCAAAGCGTGTTTACACTTCCGCAATGAAGCTGCTTTTGATCATCGGCGCCGCAACCACGATCCTTTTATTCATCTTCTCCGGAACCATCGCCAAGCTCTGCAACGCCGAGCTTGCCAAGTTTTCATTCATGGCGCTTTCTCCGGCGCTGTTCTTCGTTTCGATCATGTGCGCCTACAGAGGCTATCTGCAGGGCATGCAGTGCATGACCGGAACTGCGATAAGCCAGGTCATAGAGCAAGTGATAAAGCTTGCAGTCGGCTTCTCGCTGGCGGCTTTACTCATAAAAAAATATCCCGAACGGCCTGAGCTTGCCGCAATGGGTGCGCTAATCGGAGTCAGCATTTCAGAGCTTGTGGCACTGATAGTTATAAAGCTTTATTACGATGCGCGTGTGAAGCGCGGCAACCTGCCCGTTTGCACTCGCGGCACCGTACTTGCAGGCAGCACCGAATCAACATCATCCATCACAAAAAAGCTGCTTCTCATCGCCGTTCCTATCACCATCGGCGCTTCGATCATGCCCCTAACGGCAATTGCCGACGGTGCGCTGACGCTCAACATCCTCGAAGCAAAGCATATAGCGGCCGGTTTGGATAAAGCTGCGGCCAATTCACTTGCAAGGTCATCCCTTGCAGTGCTGCGAAGCTATGTAACGCCGCTTATAAATATGCCCGCAGTGCTGACCCTCGCGCTGTCGATGAGCCTTGTTCCCGCGATCTCTCAAGCCGTCACCAAGCGCGACAAACGCACGGTTCATGCCGCTACGGACACCGGACTAAAGCTTGCGCTGTTCATCGGCGCACCCTGCGCAGTCGGTCTGTTCATACTTGGCGCGCCTATAATGTCCATGCTCTTCAGGGATGTTCGGGAAAACGCCGAAATCTATCTTCAGGCGCAAAAGGTTATGTATTTCGCCGCAACCGGCGTTCTGTTCCTTTCTCTTGTTCAAACCCTCACCGGCGTTATTCAGGGCATGGGCAAGCCGCGCATACCCGTTTTCTTCCTTGCTGTCGGCGGTGCTGTTAAGATCATAAGCATGATACTGCTTATGAAATTCACCGATCTCGGAGTTATCGGCGCAGCCATCTCCACAGTTCTGTGCTACGCCATCGCCGCCATTGGCGACATCTTCTTCGTTCTTCATTACACGCAAATGAGGATCAGCTATGTAGACACTTTCTTCAAGCCGCTGTTTTCAAGCGTTTTGATGGGCGTGGTCGTTCACCTTGTGTTCAATGCGCTTCAGAAGCTCGGACACCCGACAGTCGGCACGGTCCTCTCGATCGGGATCGGCGTTATAGTTTATCTTGCCGCGATGATACTGCTTCGCCCGTTCAACGCAAGCGATCTTGAGTTCCTGCCGAAGAGCAACGTTTTCGCCAGGATATTCAGAGTTAAGATGAACAGCTCCGCTTCGAGGCGATAACATCGAATCTATAGATTTATTCAAAAGGAGGAGAGTATGGAGAAGAACTACCGCGAGATTATCGAGCAGCGCGAGAAGCAGCTTCTTTCCCCGTATGCTGCGCTTTCGAGCGAAACGCGCGGAAGGGAGCTTCCGCTTGAGCCCTGCCCCGTTCGAACCGCTTTCGTGCGCGACCGCGACAGGATAATCCATTGCAAGAGCTTCCGCCGGCTCAAGCATAAAACGCAGGTCTTTCTCTCCCCCGTCGGCGATCATTACCGCACGAGGCTTACCCACACGCTCGAGGTATCGCAGATAGCGCGCACCATCTCCCGCGCACTTATGCTCAATGAGGATCTGACCGAGGCCATTGCGATGGGGCACGACCTTGGGCACACCCCCTTCGGGCATTCCGGAGAAAAGGTGCTGAACGCGCTCGTTCCGGGCGGCTTTGAGCACAATGTTCAGAGCCTCCGCATGGTTGAAAAGCTTGAAAACGGCGTGGGTCTCAACCTCACCTATGAGGTTCGCGACGGCATACTCAACCATAAAAAAAGCGGCAAGCCGTGCACGCTCGAAGGCTATGTTGTAAGCCTTGCGGATCGTATAGCTTACGTCAACCACGATATAGACGATGCGATCAGAGCCGGGCTGCTTTCAAACGAAATGCTGCCCAAAAGCTGCATCGAAAAGATAGGAAGAACGCACGGCGAGCGCATAAACGCGCTTATTATGGACATACTCTCCGTGAGCTTTTCCGAGCCCTTCGTTCGCATGAGCGATGAGATGATGACGGAGTTCGACAGGCTGCGCGATTACCTGTTTGAAAACCTCTACCACGACCCTCGCGCTAAGGCGGAGGAGAGCAAGGCGCTCGGCGTTGTGGAAACGCTGTACCGCCATTACCTCAAGAACATCGACACCCTTCCCGATGATTTCAAAAAAAACATTGAGGAGGACGGCGCGGAGCGCGTTGCCGCAGACTATATCGCCTGCATGACCGACCGCTACGCAGTTCGCGACTATGAAAGGCTTTTCGTGCCCAAGGATTGGAATTAATATGAAGCTGCTCGTTTTAAACGGCCCGAATCTGAATCTGCTCGGCAGAAGAAAACCCGAGATCTACGGAAGAAAAACGCTCGACGAGATCATGGTCGAGCTTGGCGCATACCTCGCGGAAAAAGGCGCCGAGGCCGAGTTTTTTCAGTCCAACCACGAGGGCGAGCTTATCGACCGCATCCACGCTTCCATCGGCAATATCGATGGGATAGTATTCAACCCGGGTGCGTTTTCACACTATTCCTATGCGCTTCGCGATGCAATAGAATCCGCCGAGATCCCCTGCGTTGAAGTGCATCTTTCCGACATCCACAACAGGGAGAGCTTTCGCGCCGTAAGCGTGATAGAGCCGGTGTGCGTAGCGCAGGTTTCCGCGCTTGGCGACAGAAGCTACTTTGTTGGAGCCGATATCCTTTTAAGCAGACTCGGAGGATAAATCTATGGATAAAAACAAAAAACATTTTGCTGTCATCGGCGATCCCGTCGAGCAAAGCCGCTCGCCCGAGCTCTACGCGCCAATGTTTGATAAATTCGGCATCGATGCGGATTTTGAGCGCATTCGCGTTTTATCGGACGAGCTTGACGGCATTCGCGAAACCGTTCAAGCGCATGGTCTTAACGGCTTTGCCGTTACTATGCCTCATAAAAAAGCCATTCTCCCGCTCCTTGATGATTCATCGGACTTTACAAAGAGAGCGGGAGCCGTCAATATCGTTTGCTGTGAAAACGGACTGCTCATCGGCCACAATACGGACGGGGCAGGTCTTTTGAATGCGCTTGGTGAAGCGGGGATCGAGCCCGCAGGATGCAGCGCGGTGATCCTCGGCAGCGGAGGCGCGGCAAGCGCCGCAAGGATCGCGCTTGAGGATGCCGGCTGCTCAGCGCACACCGTTTCAAGACAGCGCGCAATAACAGGACGAGCCCACCCTATCGAGGATGCGATCTTCAGCTTCGAGGTTGCATCTTCACTGATTTCGAGTGCGGATATACTTATAAACGCCACTCCGCTCGGGATGAAGAACGGCGCTGTTTTCGGCGATCTTTCGTTCGTTTCGCTGCTGAAACCGACCTGCACCGTTGTGGATCTTGTTTATAGAAGCGACCGCGATACCCAGCTAATAAAAACTGCCAAGCACCGCTCGCTGACAACTGTTACGGGCAAGCGCATTCTCTATCACCAGGGCGTTCTCGCTTTTAAGCTTTGGACGGGCTGTGATTATTCGGAGAAGGATTAGCGTTATGAAGATAGGTCTGGCTTGTTATGAATTCCGAAACGGGAATATCGGCTTCAATCTGTTTCAGATGCAGCGAGGCTTATTTGAAGCGCGCGAAAACGGCGCTGATATGCTTTGCTTCGGCGAGGGCTTCCTTCAGGGCTTTGATGCAATGAGCTTCAGCTATGAAAGGGACTGCGATACCGCGATCTCTCAAGACGATGAAAGGATGCATCGGCTTGAAGAATACAGCACGAACGCAGGTGTCGATCTCGCTTTCGGCTACTATGAAAGGGCCGGAGAGACTGTCTACTCCTCATACGCCGTGATAATCGACGGCAGGCTTGCCCATAACTACCGAAGAATTTCCACCGGTTGGAAGGAGAGCTTTGCCGGCAAAGAATACCGCGAAGGAGATTCCGTTTGCGAATTTGAGTATAGCGGTCAAATTTTCATGCTTGCGCTCTGCGGCGATATGTGGGATATGCCCGAAAGGTTCAAGACGGACGGCGTTCTTGTTTGGCCCGTTTACGTCAATTTTTCATTGGATGAATGGCGCAAGTATGAAAACGAGTATGCCGAGCAATCGCTGCTTGCCGCGAACAAAGCGCTGCTTGTGAATCCCATTTCTCACGATCCCGAGTCCATCGGCGGCGCTTTCTTATTTGAAAACGGAAGGATAGTTCAAAGGCTCGATTACGGAAAGGAAGGGCTTTTGTTCGTTGAGCTTTAGTTTTAGGTATGCATCGGTATTTTGATATTACTGCATCTCATTAGCAAAATGGACGCGGCGCGCCGCGTCCATTCCTTATTTCTTAATGTGGAGATCTGCTATGCCGATCAGCGCAGCTTGAAGGTTTTCGGTGCAAGCTTATAAGCAAGTATAAGCGCAATTGCGGTATACAGCACACAGAACCCTATGAGTATGCCTCCAAAAATCAGTGGCGATATCAGCTTGCCAAGCTGCGTTGAGATCACGTAGCACACGGGGTACGTTAGCCCGCTTATCAGCGAATAGACCGGGTGCTTCGTTTCAAGACCTGCGGTATATGGCTGAAACAGATAGTAGAGCACCAGATAATGCACCGAGAAAAACACCGACATTGACAGTATTGAAACTATCAAAACAGGATAATCCATCACATTCTCCGTTCCGCCCGTAACAAGGAGAAGCAGCGCAGCGCCTATGCAAACGACAGCGCTCGGAAGCAGATTGATGAGCACAACGGTTTTGAGTCTTTCTTTGAAAAGATTCAAAACGGTTCCTGGCTGACGGTAAAATCGATAAGTCAGCATATTGCAGTCGCAGCTGTAAAAGAATATCTGCGTGGTGGTTGCGCCGCGGTTTATGCTATACATCACAAGAAGCAAATACGGCAGCGTTTTCATTATCCTGCTGTTGATGTTTTCAGCAAAACCACGCTCAAATAGAGATATTGCCACGGCGGCGGCTGCAACGAAAGCCAAAACGATGGCTGTGCGTTGAGCAGGGCGCATAAGCAGCTTGCGATGACGGCGCACGAACAGCTCGTTAAAAAGCGCACAGCCTGTTTTGCGGCTCTCCTTCTCGGCTCCAAGCTCCAATTTTTTATTGTAATTCTCCTGCACACCATGCCGGATATCGCTTGCGGATACAGGCGAATAACGGTTATTCTGATAGATCCTGCGGTACTCGCTGCTGCGAATGATGCAGACTGCGGCGGGAATGGCTAACAGAGCAAAAATCGCGGCTGCCGCATAGAAGGCCGAAGCCGGCAAAACGATGCCCAGGGAGGGAAGAGCGTATGCCGCTGCAAAGAATACGGGGATCGATATGAAGAACACAGCCGAGAAATCCTTCAACAGCTTTCGTTTTCTCTCAAACAGCTTTATATCGACAGCGGCGGCTATCACCTTTACGCAGACCGCAAGCAGCGGCATCAATATTATCCAACTCGGGTGGATATCGGCAACACCATACGCTTTAGCTATAAAATACAGCGAAGCAAGCGAAACAGCGAAGCCAACGAAGGTTTTAACGATAAAATATGCGTAGTTTGAAAGAGCGTATCGCTTTGCATCCATACGCATAAGGAATACGGCGTAAAACGAGCTTGCATCACTTTCGCAGAACCGATTATTGCTCAACGCTCCCAGTATTGTCAGAAAGAAATAGATATTGAGAAACAGGGGCGCATAGCCTATTCCGTGGAGCGGCTTCAAATAATGGCACGGAAGCAAAATGAACAGCGCTAAGTAAAGAAGCTTTCCTGCAAAAAAGCCGAAAATCTCGCCAAGCACCGCCAGAACGCGGGCGAAAGCTTTTAGAAACGCCGAATCGTAAAGCTGCACCGGCAGAAGCTTTTTTATGAGGGGAAGCCTTTTCAGATTATAGAGGATCCCGTTTACTCGATAAGCTATCCGCAGTTTGAATGATTGAACGAACGCCTCAAGCATTGCTTTCCTCCTTGAGCGCGGCTATTATGCGATCCTTATACGCAGCATCATCGAGCTGATCGCGGGAAACCGGAGCGAGCACGCCGTTGTGGAGTATCACGATATCATCGCAGATATCCAGCGCAAGCTCCATTATATGGGTCGAAAGTATGGTGATATGGGATTCCTTTCGGCGTTTGAGCAGCCGCTTCATCTCGTCCGCCATTACAACGTCCAACGCCGTAAGCGGCTCATCGAGCAGCAGAATCGGCGGGTCGGCGATGAAGTTTACAAGGAGCTGCATCTTATTCTTCATGCCGTGTGAAAAATCCTTTATTAGCTTGAAGCGATCCTCCTGATCTATCTGCATATAGTCCAGATATTCATCGGGTTCGCGAGGGGATTCGATCTTGCCGCGGTTGATATCCAAAAAGAACCGAATAAACTCCCTTGCCGTCAGAAAATCCGGCACAACCGGAGTGGAAAGAACGTAGCCGATGTCGTCCGCAGTAAGGGGGCGTTTATTGCCGTTGTTTTCCTCTAAAACAATGGTGCCGCCGTCGATGGGGATATCCTCGTTGAGGCAGTTGAAAAGCGTGGTCTTACCCGCGCCGTTTCTTCCGAGCAGACCGTAGATCTTGCCTTGCTCGAATGTGTACGATGCGCCGCAAAGCACCTCTTTTTTATCGAATGATTTTGCAAGTGATGAGATCGATAATTTCATATTTTCACCTTTCCCGGCAGCTTATCATAAGAATCGGAGCATTATACCGTGCTCCACTGCGAATATGATATCATAAATGCGGCTGCTTTTCCATATGAAACGATCCTATTTAACATCGCTTATTCCGCAAAAAGTGCGAAATAGGATCGGGCGAAGCGAGCCGCGCCGAGTTCTTTAGGGAAGATTTTGAATTGCATAGACAAAAAAGGGATGCTCCGTGAATGTACTGCACCCCTTTTCCGTTTTCGCGATCTTACTCAGGCCTCGGCCTTTTTAAGGTATTCCCTTATGACCTCGACCATTTTCTTATTTTCAAGCCCCGCCTCGATTTCCTCCATATCGACGGTCTTTCCGTCCATAATGCCCTGAATGAGCACCTCGGCATACATAACGTCCCTGGTTTTCGGGTTCTTCAGATACTCGAGAATGTCCATATTCATCTTCTCGTTTATGCCGTCGATCATCGCGGTATAGAAGGTGCATTTTTCGCCGAAGCAGCGTCCGATATCCTCTAAAAGTTCAAAGCCGATCTTAACGTCCTCAAGGCGCATGAGCTTGCGCTCGTTCGTGATAAAAGCGCCGCCCGTCAAAAGCTTATCGACCGAAACTCCGAGTATATCCGCAACGTCGAGAAGGATGCCCGTATCGGGCAGGCTCTCCCCCGTTTCCCATTTGGAAACGGCCTGGAACGAAATATTCAACCTCTCGGCGAGTTCCTTCTGAGTCAGCCCCGCCCTATGGCGAAGCATTTGGATATAGGCTCCGATTTTAGCGTTATCCATAGTTTCGTTTCCTTTCACAATTATTCGTTATTATCTCGAGATGCTTTGATGATACCCCATCATCGATAAAAAGTAAATAACGCCGAAATCTAACGGATTCAACCTGCGCTTGAGTTCTGCGGGGAATTCTGAAAAACTAAAGAAAGAGCGCGTGAAGCTCACGCGCCCTTTCAAGCTTATTACTTAACAACGATATTCACGATATTCCTTATCGCGATGAACTTAACGATGGTCTTGCCGTCAACGTGGGGCTTGACCTCGTCGTTTGCAAGCACCATTTCGCGCAGCGCGGCCTCCTCCATGCCAACGGGGATCATCATCCTTGCGCGGATCTTGCCGTTGACCTGCACGGCGATCTCCATCTCGTCCTTAACGAGCGCGGCTTCGTCGTGCTTGGGCCATTCGCCCTCGTATATCGGCGCGTTGAAGCCGATCAGCGCGTTCATCTCCTCGGTGATATGCGGGCAGACGGGGTTCATAAGAACGAGCAGCGTGTGCAGCTCATCCTTGGTCACGTCGCCCTTCTGGTAGAAGTCGTTCACAAGGCTCATCATCGCGGCGATCGCGGTGTTGAACTTCATTCGCTCGAAGTCCTCGGTGACCTTCTTTATGCAGCCGTGGACGCTTGCAGCCAGCTCCTTGCGGATGCCCTCGCCCTCGGTGAGCATATCCTGAAGGCGCCATACCCTTTCGAGGAATCTGCGGCAGCCCTTCACGCCCTGAGTGCTCCACGGGATGGTTTGATCGAATGCGCCGATGAACATCTCGTAGGCGCGCACGGTGTCCGCGCCGTATTCGTTCACGAGATCGTCGGGGTTGATAACGTTGCCCCTGGACTTGCTCATCTTGCTGCCGTCCTCGGCGAGGATCATGCCATGGCTCGTGCGCTTCATATAGGGTTCGGGGCAGCCGACTACGCCGATATCGTAGAGGAACTTATGCCAGAAGCGGGAGTACAAAAGATGCAGCGTGGTGTGCTCCATGCCGCCGTTGTACCAATCCACGGGCAGCCAGTAGTCGAGCGCCTCCCTATCCGCAAGCGCGTTTTCGTTGTGAGGATCGCAGTAGCGCATGTAGTACCAGCTCGAGCCCGCCCAGTTGGGCATGGTGTCGATCTCGCGTTCTGCGGGCGCGCCGCACTTGGGGCAGGTGGTGTGTATCCAATCGGTCGCGCGTTTGAGCGCCGAGGAGCCGTCGTCCGCGGGGCGGAAGTCCTCCACCTCGGGCAGGCGCAGGGGCAGCTCGCTCTCGGGGAGCGGCACCCAGCCGCAATGCTCGCAGTAAACGAGCGGTATCGGCTCTCCCCAATACCTCTGGCGGCTGAACAGCCAGTCGCGGAGCTTGAAATTTGTCTTTTTGGTGCCGATGCCTTCCTTTTCGAGCCATTCGATCATCGCCTTCTTCGCGTCCTCGACCTGCATTCCGTTCAAGAATCCCGAATTGACGAGCACGCCGGTCTCGCAGTCGGTGAACGCTTCCTTCTCGATATCGCCGCCGGCGACGACCTCGACTATCGGCAGACCCATGGTTTTTGCGAACTCATAGTCCCTCGTGTCGTGGCCGGGAACCGCCATGATAGCGCCCGTTCCGTAGCCCATCAGAACGTAGTCCGATATCCAAACGGGGATCGGCTTGCCGGTGGCGGGATTTATCGCCGAAACGCCCTCGAGCGGAACGCCGGTCTTATCCTTGGCGAGCTCGCTGCGCTCAAAATCGCTCTTTCTTGCGGCGGCGGCGCGGTATTCGCGCACCTTGTCGATATTGGTTATCCTGTCCGCCATCGCCTCAACGAGCGGATGCTCGGGCGCGATGACCATATAGGTGGCTCCAAAGAGCGTGTCGGGGCGGGTGGTGTAGATGCGCAGTCCCTCGTCATAGCCCTCGATCTTGAAGGCGACCTCTGCGCCGGTGCTCCTGCCGATCCAGTTCTTCTGGGAGAGCTTGACCCTGTCGATGAAGTCCACGGTATCCAGATCGTCGATCAGCCTGTCCGCATAGGCGGTTATCTTGAGCATCCACTGGGAGCGCACCATGCGCACGACGGGCGCGCCGCAGCGCTCGCAGCAGCCGTCCACGACCTCTTCGTTCGCGAGGCCGACCTTGCAGCTCGTGCAGAAATTGATCGGAAGCTCTGCTTTATACGCAAGACCCTTTTCAAAGAGCTTGAGGAATATCCATTGAGTCCAGCGGTAATACTCGGGATCGGATGTGTAGATCTCCCTTGAATAATCGAAGGAAAAGCCAAGCATCTTGAGCTGATCGTGGAAAACCTTGATATTGCGCTCGGTGACCTTCGCGGGATGCTCGCCGGTCTTTATGGCGTAGTTCTCGGTGGGAAGGCCGAAGCTGTCGTAGCCAATTGGGAAGAGGACGTTGTAGCCCTCCATGCGGCGCTTTCTTGTGATGATATCAAGCGCGGTGTTGCTGCGCGGATGACCCACGTGCAGACCCGCGCCGCTGGGGAACGGGAACTCGATCAGCGCATAGTACTTGGGCTTGGTAAAGTCGTTCTTCGCCTCGAAGCAATGCGTATCGTCCCAGATCTTCTGCCATTTTTTCTCTATAGGCAGATGTTCGTAGCGTTCACTCATTATTTATGAAGCTCCTTTCGGTTTATAAACAAAATAAAGCGCCCTCGAAAACGGCTTTGCCGTTTCCGAAGACGCAGGAAAACAGTTTGAGTACCCGCGCGGTACCACTTCGGTTGCCCGAAAAAGCAGGAAGCCTTGTTCGAGCCGCTCAACGCCCTTAACGCGGGCATACGCTTGCGGCTGAGGGAGCAAAAACCCCGTTCGCCGCAAAAGCTCCGCGGTGAGTGCCGCCCTTCCCCGCTGCCGCCTTGCACCAAAACGCGGCTCGCTTGAACGGGTGAAGCAGGACGGATTATCCGCTTCATCGCATTTACAGGCAGTAAGTTTATCATTGAATCAGGGTTTTGTCAAGCTCTGCCCGCCGATTGCATATTGACAAACCACCGCTCAGAGTCTAAAATCATATTAATCTATAAGTTGGCGGCCACGCAAGCAAAAAACACTTTGCTGCGCTCCCGTGCCGCGAAGGAGGATGCTTGGATAAGCTCAAGGCTATAACGAATAATGCGCAAAGCAAAACAGGCGAAGGCAGGCGTTCGCTTGTTATCGTTTCGCTCGGCGATTCGTACTCCTCCGGCGAGGGCATAGAGCCCTACTATGCGCAGGATGCCGCAAGCAGGTATTCAAGCCTTGATTTTCTTGCACACAGATCCGAAAGATGCTGGCCCGGGCAGCTTACTCTTCCCGGTGTGCGCGGCAGTATGGCGGAGCATCGAAACGAAAACTGGTTCTTTGCGGCAGCCTCCGGCGCAAGGGCGCGGCATATCTGGGAAAAGCAGCAGAAGACCGCCAAGGCGCGCTTTTTACGCCCGAACGACAACACGCCGCATTACCTCACCTACCCCACCAAGGAGCTTGCACCGCAGCTCGATATTTTCAAATCGCTCGGCGATAAAAAGGCGGATTACGTTACCCTTACGCTCGGCGGCAACGATGCGGGCTTCGGCGAGATCATATCCCATGCGATCGCGGGGCATACTTACGTTGGCAGAAGCTTTTTAAAACTCAAGCTCGCTTCGCTCTGGAAGCGGTTCTATGCACCCGACGGAATAAGGGACAGCCTTATTCGGGCATATCGGCTGATCGCCGAGGCTGCGGGGCCGCAGGCGCAGATCATAGTTGCGGGCTATCCGAGGCTCTTTTCGCCTGCGGGCAGCAAAACGCTGTTCAGCAAGCAGGCCGCCGTGCTTATGAACGATGCCGTTTCCGATCTGAACAAGCATATCGAATACCTTGTGGGGATGCTTCGCGCCTCGGGAATGCCAATACACTTCGTTTCCGTTGAGAAGGAGTTCGAGGGGCACGCGGCGTATTCGGCGTTTTATGACGACCCCGAAGCCCGCCGCAGTATCGAATTCATCCACCGCATAACCTTCGGCGCGGGTGCGAACGATATCGATGCGAGCAAAACGACCTATGCGGGCTCGCTCCACCCGAACGAGCTCGGCTCTCAGGTCTACCGCGACTGCGTTCAGCGCAAGATAACCGAGCTTGAAGCGGCAAGGATAAGGATCGCGATGGGCTTACCGCCGCTGAAAAGCGTTCCCTTGCACTCGGTTCCCCTGCCGCTTCAAGCGGATCGAGCGGACGATGAATGCGAGGATTTTTGGAAGGTTGACTGCGAAACCGCAGAAAAAGCGTTCGACCTTGCCGCCCCCGCCTCCAACAAGCTGCCCTATATAATCGGCGGCGCTGCGGCGGTCATATCCGTTGGCGCTCTCGTCGGCACCGCAGCGATAAAGCGGGCGCGCGCCATTCGCCGTTCCATAGCCCCCGCGCTCGGTATTGAAGGCGCGAACAGGGCAAACGGCGCAAACGATACGAACGGCGACACGGCGAAGCAGGAAAACGAGGGCGAAGCAGGGAGCGGCGAGCTGCTTTGAGCCCGCGCTCCGCGCTTCTTGAAAAACCGATAAAAGAGTAGTATAATTATGCTGTGGAAGCATGGATAAGTTTTCATGCTTCCGCAGTATTATATTGATGAAAAATGAGTTTTCTTCAATTGGAGGCCTAAAATGGAAAAAGAAAACGGCGCAATGACGCTTGAAACCATAAAAACCGAAGTAAAAGCCGTTATGAACGAGCTTTTTGAAAGCTGCTCCGATGGGTATTATAAGCTCGAGCAGGGCGATATCATCGTTATCGGCTGCAGCACCAGCCGCGTTATGGGCTACCACATGGGGCAGCACTCCACCGAGGAGGTCGCCGCCGCGATAATGGAAACGGCGCTTCCCCTCGTTCGCGAGAAGGGGCTTTTCCTCGCCTGCCAATGCTGCGAGCACCTCAACCGCGCCCTCGTTGTGGAGCGCGAATGCATGAAAAAATACGATCTTACCGAGGTTTCGGTCAAGCCCGCGCTGCATGCGGGCGGCGCGTGGAGCGTTCAGGCGATGAAGAATTTTGATGAGCCCGTCGTGGTGGAGGATCTTCGCGCCCGCGCCCGTGCGGGTATCGATATCGGCGGCGTTTTCATCGGGATGCACATGCGCCCCGTGGTGGTTCCTATCCATAACGAAAACACGAATATCGGCTGCGCAAACGTCACAATGGCGCGCACCCGCCCCAAGCTTATCGGCGGCGAGAGGGCGCAGTACTGAGATTTAGTGAATAGTGAATAGTTGGGGTTGAAACGCAAGCGTTTCTTCAAGATTATTCAATCGGTATTCAACAAATATTCAGCCTAATTCCTTTAAAAAAGTTACAGTATGAACGAAACAAACAACAGCGGCATAAAGGTCATAAAGGCAGCGGGCGGCGATAAAAAGCGCGGGGCGGACGGCATTGGCACGCCCAGGCCGCGAATGAGCCGAACGCAGGTCATCACGCTCGGCTTTTTCATCATAATCTCGCTCGGCACCCTGCTTTTGATGCTGCCCATCTCAAGCCTGAGCGGGAAGAGCACTCCATTTCTCGATGCATTCTTCACCGCCACGAGCGCGAGCTGCGTTACGGGGCTTGTGACTGTGGATACGGCAACGCATTGGTCGCTCTTCGGCAAATGCGTTATCCTCGTTATGATCCAGCTTGGCGGCCTCGGCTTTATGACGATCGCCACCTTCTTCTTCATCATGATAAACCGCCGCATGGGGCTTCGCGGAAGGGAGCTGCTTTCCGAAAGCATCAGCACGCTCGAGCTCGGCGGCATCATGGGGCTTGCAAAGAAGATAATCGCGGTCACGGCGTTTGTGGAGCTCTCGGGCGCGGCGCTCCTCTCCCTGCGCTTCTGCCCGCAGTTCGGAACGGCAAAGGGTATCTTCATGGGCATTTTCCACTCGGTCTCCGCGTTCTGCAACGCGGGCTTCGACCTGTTGGGCGGCTTTGAGAAGTTCGGCTCGTTCGTGCCGTACTCAAGCGACGTGCTCGTGAACCTTACGCTCTATTTTCTCATCATCATCGGCGGTCTCGGCTTTCTCGTTTGGGACGATATGCTGAATCACGGCCTGCGCCTCAAAAAATACCGCCTGCACTCCAAGATAGTGCTCACCGCAACGGCCTTTTTGCTGCTGCTCGGCTCCGTTATCCTCTTCTTCACCGAAAAGGACGCCGCCTGCGCGAATATGCCCATGGGCGAGCGGATACTGACCGCGATCTTCGGCTCCGTTACCGCACGCACCGCGGGCTTCAACACGATAGACATTGCGGCAATGAGCGACGGCGGCAAGCTTTCAACGATAATACTTATGTTTATCGGCGGCTCCCCCGGCTCCACCGCCGGCGGCATCAAGACCACCACCGTGTTCACGCTGCTCATCTACGGCTTCAGCTATATAAGGCATAACCGCAGCTTCGGCGTTTTCGGGCGCAGGCTCGAGGACGGCGCGCTCGACAAGGCGGCGGCGGTGTTCTTCACGAACCTTATGCTGATGCTCACGGCAACGCTTTTGATAGTTACCATCGATAAGCTGCCGCTTGTGGACACGCTTTTTGAAACCTCGTCCGCAGTGGCGACCGTTGGCATGACCACGGGCATAACAAGAAGCCTTTCCACCGTTTCGCGCGTTATCATAATCGTTCTGATGTTCCTTGGGCGCGTTGGCAGCCTCAGCTTCGGGCTTGCGCTCGCCGAGAAACGCGAAAATGCGCGGCTCGTCGATCCCGTTGAAAGAATACTGATCGGATAGGCTTTGCTTTTTCCTTGATTATTTGGTAAAATAGCGGGTAATGAATTGGTGTATTCCATTCCCATATCGCTTTTAGGAGGCAAAAATGAAGAGCTTTATAGTAATAGGCGCGGGCAAATTCGGGCATTATTTCTGCAAATTCCTTTCGAGGGAGGATGTGGAGATAATGATAGTGGACGGCGATGAGGAGAAGCTTTCCGACATGCTTTCCTACGTTTCAAGCGCCAAGGTCGGCGACTGCACAAGAAGGGACGTTGTGAAGGGTCTCGGCGTGGAGGATTTCGACGAGGCGGTTGTCTGCGTTCCCGAAAGCTTCCAAAACAGCCTGCAGATAGTCGATCTTTTGAAGGAATTCGGCGCAAAGAACGTTACCGCCGTTGCATCCACCGAGATACAGGCGAAATTCCTTCTCAAAAACGGCGCGGATCACATAATTTTCCCCGACCGCGACATGAGCGAGCGCCTTGCCGTTGCCATAGCAAACGACAGCATCTTCGATTTTTTGAAGCTCTCCGAGGATCATGCAATCTATGAGATCATCCCGCCCAAGCGTTGGATTACCCAGAGCATTTTGGCTGTGGACGTTCGCAGAAGGCACAACGTAAACATCATCGCCGTCAAAACACCCGAGGGCAGGCTCTTTCTTCCCGGTCCGGACTACGTTTTCAACGGCGAGGATCACCTCATCGTGTTCGGCAAGGACAAGGATATTGAGAAGCTGACTTGATTCGATAGTCACGAACAAACTTAAAGCACAAATCGGAAAGGAACTACCGAAAGGAGCTCGAAAAATGAAGCTTGAACCCATCATCATTTCTCTTTTGGACACCGATCTTTACAAATTCAACATGGATCAGGTCATCTTCCACAAGCACACCGATCTTTGCGGGCAGTACTATTTCAAATGCCGCAACGAGGACATCGTTTTCACTCCCGAAATGGTGAAGGAGATCGAGGAGCAGGTGGATCACCTTTGCAGTCTCCGCTTCACCAAGTCCGAGCTCGATTATCTGCGCTCCATCCGTTTCATCAAAAACGACTACGTTGAATTCCTGCGGCTCTGGCATCCTATACGCGACTATGTTTCGGTTTCGCTCTCCGATTCGGGCGAGCTTTCGGTGGTTGTGGACGGGCCTCTGTTTTCTGCGATGCAGTTTGAGATCTACCTTCTTGAGATAATAAACGAGGTCTATTTCCGCTTCAAGTTCGACTACGCCGAGCTTTTAAAGGGCGCGGAGGCGAGGCTCGATGCGAAGATCAAGGCGATGAACGACGGCACCTACACCTTCGGCTTCGCCGAGTTCGGCTGCCGCCGCCGCCTATCGAGGGAATGGCAGGATACGGTGGTTAGAAGATTCTCGAGCGAAACCAAAAACTGCGTTGGCACTTCAAACGTTTATCTTGCAATGAAATACGATCTTACCCCTATCGGCACCTACGCACATGAGTTCGTGCAGATGTATCAGGGTATCGATATGATCCCGCTTGCATACACTAACCATTACGCCATGCAGGATTGGTACGACGAATACAAGGGCGACAACGGAACCGCGCTGACCGACACGCTGACCACCGATCTTTTCCTGATGGACTTCGACCGCTCGATGGTAAACAACTACAACGGCGTTCGCCACGACAGCGGCGACCCCTACGAATGGGGCGAGAAGATGATCGCGCACTATCAAAAATACGGCGTTGATCCGAAAACGAAGCTGCTTTTGTTCAGCGACAGTCTCAATTTCGACCGTGCGCAGAAGCTCTATGAATACTTTAAGGACAGGGCGAAGGTCAGCTTCGGCATCGGCACCTTCTGCTCCAACGATACGGGTGAAACGCCTCTGAATATCGTTATCAAGCTCCAGTACGTGAACGGTCTGCCCGTTGCGAAGCTCTCTGATGCCGTCGGCAAAGCGATGTGCCGCGATGACGAATACCTTGAGTACTTACAGCGTTCCGTCGATTTCCGTCTTGAACGGCATTCGCAGGCATAAGCGCCGATCGCTCTTTGTATTGACAAACGGTTGAAAATGTAGTATATTATGGGGTGTAAAATGCCGTGGTATTTGCTTTGATGCGCGCGCGTTTTTCACCCCGATTTTTATGCAATCTATAGATTTGGAGAACGGTATGGATCTTTTCGATAAGTGCAGGATTGAAATGGTCGAGCAGGCAATGGAAGCGGGCATCTACCCCTATTTCCACAAGCTCGAATCGCGCCAGGCACCCACGGTCATGATGGAGGGCAAGCGCCGCATCATGCTCGGATCAAACAACTATCTCGGTCTCACGAGCGACCCGCGCGTTATAGAGGCGGGCGTTAAGGCGATTGAAAAATACGGCTCGGGCTGCTCCGGCTCCCGATTTTTGAACGGCACGCTCGATCTGCATATTCAGCTTGAAGCGGAGCTTGCCGAATTCATCGGCAAGGAGGCCTGCATGACCTTCTCAACGGGCTTCCAGAGCAATCTCGGCATCATCTCCGCGATAGCGGGCAGGGGCGATTATATCTTCTGCGATAAGGAGAACCATGCCAGCATCTACGATGGCTGCAAGCTTAGCTGGGCCAAGACCATCCGCTTCAACCACAGCGATATGGAGCATCTTGAAACGGCGCTTCAGAGCGTTCCGTTGGACAGCGGCAAGCTGATCGTGACGGACGGCGTTTTCTCGATGGGCGGCGATATCTGCAAGCTTCCCGAGATAGTGGCGCTTGCGGAAAAATACAATGCCCGCGTTATGGTGGACGATGCGCACGGCCTCGGCGTTCTCGGCAGCGGCGGCAGGGGCACCGCGGATCATTTCGGACTTACCGACAAGGTGGATATCATCATGGGCACCTTCTCCAAGTCCCTCGCCTCCCTCGGCGGCTATATGGTTGCCGATAAGCGCGTTGTGGACTACGTTCGCCACACCTCGCGCCCGTTCATCTTCTGCGCGAGCATCACGCCCGCAAACTGCGCGACCACGCTCGAAGCGCTCCATATCCTCAAAACCGAGCCCGAGCACGTGACCAAGCTGATGGAGCTTGCCGCCTATATGCGCAAGGGACTCCTTGAGCGCGGCATCAAGATAAGGGACAGCATCACCCCGATCATCCCCATCTACACCTACGAGGAGATGCGCACCTTCAAAAAGGCGAAGGAGCTTTACGACGGCGGCGTGTACGTCAACCCCGTTCTGCCCCCCGCCACTCCTCCCGGAGAGTGCCTGCTGCGCACCAGCTATATGGCAAACCTTACCACCGAGCTGCTCGACGAGGCGCTCGATATCATCGAAAAAGTTATCAAAGAGGACTGATATTTTCGGGCGGAGCACTCCGCCCTTCATTTTAGTGAATAATGAATAGTGAATAGTTGTGGATGAAATTCCTTCGGAATTTCTCGGAATTATCATTTATCGAGGTAATTGAATGGAAAAGCGAATCGTAGTCATCACAGGCGCATCCAGCGGCATCGGCCTTGCCGCGGTGAAGGAGTTTATTGCAAACGGCGACAGGGTTTACGGCATAAGCCGCCGCGAATGCCCCGAGCCGGGCTCATTCAGCATCCCCTGCGACGTTACCGACGAAGCCGCAGTCAAGGCCGCCATCGAGCGAATTATCGAGGTCGATGGGCGCATAGACGTGCTCGTTTGCAACGCGGGCTTCGGCATATCGGGCGCGGTGGAGTTCACCGAGATGAGCGAGGCGAAGAAGCAGTTTGAGGTAAATTTCTTCGGCACGGCGGCCTGCATCAAAGCGGCGCTTCCATATATGCGCGAAAAGATGCGCGGGCATATAATCGTTACAAGCTCGGTGGCGGGAAGCATACCCATCCCCTTTCAGACCTATTATTCTTCAACGAAGGCTGCTATAAACGCGCTTGTGCTTGGCACGGCGAACGAGGTGCGCCCGTATGGGGTGAAGGTTTGCGCGGTGCTCCCCGGCGATATCAAAACGGGCTTCACGGGCGCACGCGAAAAGAGCGAAGCGGGCGAAAAGGCATACGGCGCGCTGAAAAACTCCGTTGCCTCAATGGAGAAGGACGAGCAGAACGGCATGCCCCCCTCCGCGATAGCCAAGAAGATGCTTTCGCTTTCAAAAAAGAGGAACCCCAAGCCGCTCTCCACGGCGGGATTCCAATATAAGCTCTTCCTCGTGCTCGCGAAATTGCTTCCCGCAAGGCTCACGAATTGGATAGTGGGCAAGATGTATGCAAAGGGCAAATGATCTCTTGCCATATATGAAAGGAGAAAAAACAATGTTTGAATACAAGGTCAAGATACTGAAATACACAGCATTTAAGACAGAGAAGCTTGAGGAAAACTTCACCGATGAGCTGAATGCCATGGCGCGCGAAGGCTGGCGCGTTTTATCGACTTCCGATTATATGAACAGCTATATGCTCGTTACCTTTGAAAGGGAAGTCAAAAGCTCGCTGCCTTCGTTCTAAGGTCGTTTCCATTGGCGCGGAAAGTGGCTCATCCTCATGAGGATATGCTTGTCCGCGCTTTTATTATGCGCTAACTTAAATATATTCCGGTTTTCGCGCCGAGCCGTGAACCTTTTCGGTGTTTTTGCGGTATTTGCTTATGAAGGGAGGTGCGGCGTTGATAAACGAATACATCGAAGCGCACGGCAGGCGCATTTACGGGCTATGCCTGACGCTCACAAAAAATCGCCATGAAGCGGACGATCTTTATCAGGACACCTGGCTAAAGGTGCTCAAAAGCATCAAAAGCTACGATCCTTCGCTGCCCTTCGAGCCGTGGCTCACGGCAATATGCGTGAACACATACCGAAGCTCGCTGCGCCGCCTTATGCGAAGCCCGATTATCGATTTTTCTGATGCGGAGGAGAAGCAAAGGCTTATGGATGCCGCGCCCGCTCCCGAAAGCGATAGCCATGCCGAGATTCGCCGCGCGATAGACCTGCTTCCCGAAAAGCTGCGGCTGAGCGTGATACTCCACTACTTCCGCGGTTTTGATATGGAAGAAACCGCAAAGGCGCTGTCGATACCCATCGGAACCGTCAAATCCCGCCTGAATAAGGCTCGAAAACTGCTCAAGGAGGTGCTCAAGGATGAGGAATATCTATGATTTTGAAGCCGAAAAACCGCCCGCTCTGAATGAGAATATGCTTCGCGCAGCGCTCGAAAATAGGCGTTCAAAGCGCCTTGCGCTGCTGCTCATGTTTGCATATCTTCCCGTGTACGCTACCGCCGCGCTGATCGCGGTGCGAGCCTATAAAACCGACCCGATTCTCACCAGCATCTGCATCGCGTTCATAGCGTTTTCCGCGCTCGGCAGCCTTCTTTGCGCCGCCGCATTTTCAATGAAGGAGGATAGGAAGCATGAGTGCAGCACCCTCAATGGCAATAAATAACATTCTGCTGCTCGCAGCAATTGCGGCGCTCTTAGTCCTCGCCGCTGCGATAATCGGAGGCTATGTCTACCGCGATGCAAAGCGCCGCGGTATGTACGCCCTGCGCTGGGCGCTCATCGCCGCGCTCGCCCCCGCCCTGATGGGCTTTATAATCTACCTTCTCACCCGCACACCGCGCACGGACGGCAAAAGCGGCTTAGGCGGCATAGGCATCGTTATAGCTTCGCTGATCGTGATACCGATTTTTCTGCTGTATTTTGCAAGTATGCTGAAGAATCGCGACAGCGGCGTTCGTATCAAAACGCCCTACAATACAGCCCTCACCTTTGAAGCATACTGCGAGGAAAAGGATGCGCAGACCGCCGAAAAGGTGCGCCAATGGCTCGATACGCTTCCCGGTAAAAACAGCACTCGCCATACTCCTGTCGGTCTTTTGCGCTATGATGCCGAGTACCGCGGCGAGCCGCGCCGCTTCTATCTTGCTGCACTGCCAAACACCGGTCGGACTCCCCTGATAGAATCCGGTGTCGTGGATGGGCTTTTTACCTCCACACTTGTAATAAACGCTATGCAGAGCAGCGATTACTACCCCGATTATACGCTGTATTCCTTTTCGCTCTCGGGAAACGAGCCGGACAGGTTCAAAGCCATCATAGGTGTGAACGAGCTCGAGGTCAAGCTCACGGTTGTGGACTACAACCCGACCGTATTCTATATCGTTCCCGATTATTCCAAGGTCGATTATAACGATGACCTTTTCCTGCCCGATAAGCTCCATATTAGGAAAAACAGTTCCGAGGGGTATATAGGCAGCTCTCGTCACTCGTTTGTTGCAGGTATCGATATCGATGAGCGAAGAGAAGTTTTCGAGCTTTTAAAGATCATCGATTCCGCCGAGCTTTTAGATCATTTAGAAGCGCATGGGCAAACCTATTCCGACCTTTTCACGGTAACCACCGTTTATGGAAAACGCAGCGAGCATGTTACGCATTGGGACTCGGTCACGTTCCGAATAACGCTCGGCAAGGAGAGCGGCGATTGCATAATCTTTGATGAAAGCAGAAACGATATTTACTATTTAAAAACCGACCGTTCATTCTACGATCGCCTATCCGCGCTGTTTGAACCGTAACGAGGTATGATGCAATATAAAAATACGCTCCGAAAAGCAGATCGGAGCGTATTTTGGTTTTTAATTCAGCTTTCATCCCACCGCCATCATCGAGGCGATCTGCTCGTCGCTCATTCCATAGAGCGCACCTTTTTTAAGAAATTGCAGGAGCGTTCCGCCGATGATCTCGCCGTTCAGCGTGAGAAGCAGGTCGTATTCGCCGCTTTCGTGGTATTTCGTTTGAAGATCGAACATATCGTCGATCGGCAGCGGATAGGTTTCGTAGGGAAGCTCATACTCGCAGAAGAACGTATCTCCCTCAATCTCCGAAATATCCTTATACTCGCTAAGCTCGCGATGCGGGAAGAGCCAAACGCCGAGCTTGGCGGGCTCGCCGTCGTATTCGTATTCCAAAGTGTAGGCTATCCATTCGTCCAGCTCGAACACGGTTCGGATCATCGTCAGCGAAGGCTCCCAGTTGTTTATGCCGCCGGGGGTGCCGGTGCGCTCGGCGGAGAGCCTGATTCCGTTCAGCTTTAAGCCGCCAACGCTTTTGAAAACCGTAAACATGCCCGGAAGAAGCTCGCCCGAGATCCCCTCGCTTGAGCCGCTCGAGGGCGGAACGATGCCGCTCGGAGCATCGGTTTCGATTTTCTGCTCGGGCGTTTTTCCGTCGGTATTTTTGCTCTTGCCGCATGCAAGCGCCGAGAAAGCGAGCGCGGACGAAAGAAGAATAATAAAAAGCTTTTTCATAACATGACTCCTAAAATTAAACGTTAATGCTCACTTCATCGGTGCTGATGCCGTCGAGCTTCACCGCCGCAACGAACTCCTCCACCTGATGCGCACTTCTGCCCGTGAACGCCCTCGGGTCGAGCACGGCGGTTATCTCCTCGCGGGTGAGCGGGAATTCGGGATCGCTTGAGAGCCTGTCCAGAAGATCGCAGCTCTCCCCCTCCTTCATGCGGGCGGTCGCTTCCATGGAATTCCGTCTAATAACTTCATGGAGCGCCTGGCGGTCGCCGCCCTTCTTGACGGCGCTCATAAGAAGGTTCTCCGTTGCGATGAACGGCAGATATTCGAGCACGGTCTTTTCCACTATCTTTTCGTTCACGTGGATGCCGGCGGTGACGTTGCGCATGAGCCTGAGCACCGCATCGCAGGCAAGGAAGCCCTCGGGCAGCGAGATGCGGCGGTTTGCGGAATCGTCGAGCGTGCGCTCGAACCATTGCGTTGAGGCGGTCATCGGCGCGTTCAGCGCATCCGCCATGATGTAGCGCGAGAGCGAGCATATACGCTCGCAGCGCATCGGGTTGCGCTTATACGCCATGGCTGATGAGCCAACCTGATTCTTCTCAAACGGCTCCTCGACCTGGCGAAGATGCTGGAGAAGGCGCATATCGTTTGCAAAGCGGTACGCGCTTTGAGCGATGGACGAAAGCACGTTCAGTATGCGGCTGTCGTATTTTCTCGGGTAGGTCTGCCCCGCCACGGGGAAGATGGTTGAGAAGCCGCATTCCTCGGCGATCAGCATGCTGAGCCTTTTGACCTTCTCCTCGTCGCCCTCGAGCAGCGAGAGGAAGCTTGCATCGGTGCCGGTGGTGCCTCGGCAGCCGTGGAAATGCAGATTCGATATCACGAAATCGAGTTCCTCAAGGTCGAGCAGGAAGTCCTGCGCCCATAGCGTTGCGCGCTTTCCGACCGTTACGAGCTGCGCGGGCTGAAAATGCGTGTATCCAAGGGTCGGCATATCGCGGTATTCCATCGCAAAATCGCAAAGCGCCTTTATGACCGCGCAGAGCTCGCCGCGAATGTATTGAAGCGCATCGCGGTAGAGCATGAGATCGGCGTTATCCGTAACGTAGCAGCTCGTTGCGCCGAGGTGGATTATTCCCGCGGCGTTCGGGCAGCTTTCGCCGTAAACATGGATATGCGCCATAACGTCGTGCCGCAGAAGCTTTTCCTTTTCGGCAACGGCGGCGTAGTCTATCTCGTCGTCCACGTGCGCTTCAAGCTCCGCCACCTGCTCGCTCGTTACGGGAAGGCCGAGCTTATGCTCGGCGCGGGCAAGCGCCACCCAGAGCTTTCTCCAGGTTTGATAGCGCTTATCGGGCGAAAACAGGCGCAGCATATAGTCGGAAGCATAGCGCGAGGAAAGCGGGCTTTCGTAATAGGGTTTCATATAGTTCTACCTTTCTTTAGGCTGTTTGCTTGTATTATCATTTGAAAAGAATTCGCCCAAAGCGAAACGCTGTTGAGCGAAAGGGAGCGGGGTTATCTGAGGATTATCTCTTCCCTGCCGGGGCCCACGGAAACGAAGCTTATGCGACAGCCGAGCTGCTGCTCCACGAACTCGATATAGTTCCTTGCCGTTTCGGGCAGATCCTCATATTTTCTGATGTGGCTGATATCCACGCCCCAGCCGGGCATTGTGATGAACACGGGCTTTGCCTCGGCGAGCCTTGCGGGGAACGGGAACTCGCCCGTTCTTTCGCCGTTTACCTCGTATTCAAGGCAGATCGGTATCTGCTTCATATAGGAGAGCACGTCGAGCTTTGTGAGCGCGATCTCGGTCGCGCCCTGCGCGGTAACGCCGTACCTTGTGGCAACTATGTCGATCGGGCCGACCCTTCTCGGCCTTCCGGTCGCCGCGCCGTACTCGCCGCCCGCTTCGCGCAGCTCCTCGGCCTCTTTTCCGAACCATTCGCAGGTGAACGGGCCTTCGCCAACGCAGCTTGAATACGCCTTAACTATGCCGATAACGCGGTTCACCGGAATATCCGGCGCGCCGGAGCCGATGGGCGCATAGGAAGCAAGGGGCGAAGATGACGAAGTGTAGGGATAGATGCCGAAATCGATATCGCGAAGTGCGCCGAGCTGCGCCTCGTAGAGTATCTTTTTGCCCTCGTGCGCGGCCTTTCTGATATAGGCGCCCGTGTCGCCGATATAGGGCTTCAAGATCTCGCCGTAGGTATCGAGATATTCGATCATGGCTTCGAGCGTGAAGGCTTCGCCGCCGTAAACGCCGGTTATCTGAAGGTTTTTGAACTCGAGCACGTCCTTGAGATGGGCGATGAGATACTCGCGGTCGAAAAGCTCGCCCATCATCAGACCCTTCTTCATGAACTTATCGCCGTAAACGGGTGCGATGCCGCGCTTGGTGGAGCCGTAGGGTCGGTCCGAAAGCCTGGTTTCCTCGAGCCCGTCGAGCGCAACGTGATAGGGCATAACGATGATCGCCCTTTCGCTTATCATAAGGTTTTCGGGGTCGATCTGAACGCCCGCAGCACGCAGCTTATCCATCTCGCCGCAGAGATGGCGGATATCCACCACCATGCCGCTGCCGAGAATATTCATCTTTTCATGGCGGAAAATACCGCTCGGAAGCAGATTCAGCGCGAAGGTTCCGCAGTCGTTTTTAATGGTATGCCCCGCGTTGTTGCCGCCCTGATAGCGCACCACAACGTCGTAATCCTCGGCGATAAGATCGACCATCCTGCCCTTGCCCTCGTCGCCCCAGTTGACGCCGACTATAGCGCAGGTGTCCATCTCGCGCTTATCCTTGATAAGAGTATCGTTATCGAATTTGCTGTTATTCATAAAAATACCTCGCATTATTGGGGAAAGCGCTGCGTTTTCCGCACACGCATAATTCCACTGCATATAATATTACCATTAAACGGCGCAATTTTCAATAGGTATTGACAAACATTCGAACATGGTATATTATCATAATGACGGATTATCGTCAAATATGCACCCCGGAGGTAAAAAGCATGAAGAGATCACTCTGCCTTTCCCTATCCGCTTTGCTTATTTTGGCTGCCTTTTCCGCCTGCAAGCCGCAAGAACAGACGGCTGTTAAGATCACGCCCGAGCCGGAGGTAAGCGCCGTTTCGGAAGTGACAAAAGCACCCGAGCCGACCATCGTTCCGTCCGAGAAGCCGACCACTGAGCCTGCAAGTACGCCGGAGTCCAAGTTTGAAAAGCTTGATATTCCGGTTTATCCCGATGATGAGCTGCTGCTGAACAACTTCATAGTTCAGATCGGCGAGGATGCCTGCCAGTTCAGCCGGTTTGCGGAGTTTCCGAATAAGCTCGATTATGTTTACGAGCTGTATCCCACGAAAGCCTTGAGGAAAGCAAGCACCGGCGAAGAATACCTAATCTATGAATCCCAAAGCGGTTATAGAGAGTATGTGTTTTTAAAGCATTGGGAGGAAAGCGGCCTCACCGTTACCAACGGCTTTCCGATCGTTGTTGGCGAGCTTTTGCCTTACAAGGCTTTTGAAGAGTTGAAGGTGGGCGACACGATCGAAAGCGTTGGAAAAATCGATCCCGTTGCGGAGCTGTACAAGCAAAAAATGATCGAAGTTCACGGATATGTTCCCGAAGGCGCGGCAAGCAGTGCCGCAAGGGGCTACCCCATAACGAGCATCCATTATCTTTCGGACGGCTTATTGAAGATCGAATACGAAATGCTCGAGGATAGCTCGCTCGTAATATCCAAGATGGTCTATTCGCCCGATTATACGCTAAAGCATACCGTTGGCGAGGTCATTAACTACCGCATCGAGCCCATCGATCTGCCGGAGAGATAAGCGGCTTTACGGGCTTTGAGCGCAGTAATAAAAACGCATATTCGCGGGTTTCCGATAAATATATTCGGAGGCTCGCAATTTTATTAGATGCAAAGCGGGTTTTTATAAGGCTCAAATCATGCGCAAGTGCCGTTTGGGGCTTGCTTTTATACGGCAAAATCTGATAAAATAGTATTATCTATTCAATCATGAGCCAAACGGAGGAACACACCATGAAAAAGGTTGCCGTTATTATGGGTTCGGACAGCGATCTGCCGCTCGTTAAAGCCTGCGCGGAGAAGCTCAAGGAGCTCGGCATCGAATATGAAATGCACATCATGAGCGCGCACAGAACGCCCGGCGCGGTCAGCGAATTCGCTTCCTCGGCATACGAGCGCGGCTTCGGCGTTATCATCGCGGCCGCGGGCAAGGCCGCGCATCTCGGCGGCTTTATCGCCGCACACACCACGCTGCCCGTTATCGGCATACCGCTCAAATCTTCGGCGCTCGACGGTATGGATGCGCTGCTTGCCACGGTGCAGATGCCCTCGGGCATACCCGTTGCTACCGTTGCGATAGACGGCTGCGCCAACGCCGCCATCCTCGCCGCGCAGATGCTCGCTCTTTCGGAGAGCGCGCTGCACGACAGGCTCGTTAAAATGCGAAAGGATATGTCCGAAGCGGTCCGCAGGAAGGATGCGGCGCTTCAGGCCGCCGAGCCGAACGCATAACTCAATAAACGCACGAAACAGCCGCGGTCTTTAAGCGGCTTTCAAAATTTATTAAGAATCAATACTTTACTATTCGGAGGATATTTATGAAAAAGCTCGAACAGCTCTACGAGGGCAAGGCAAAGAAGGTTTACTCGACCGACGTTGAGGGCGTTTACATCGTGGACTATAAGGACGATGCGACCGCATTCAACGGTGAAAAGAAGGGCACCATCATCGGCAAGGGCGTTATAAACAACCGCGTAACGAACCACCTTATGAAGATGCTTGAAAAAGAGGGCATCCCCACCCATCTCGTTGAGCAGCTTTCCGACCGCGAAACGGCGGTCAAGGCGGTTAAAATCGTTCCCCTCGAGGTCATCGTTCGCAACGTTGCGGCGGGCTCGCTCTCCAAGCGCCTCGGCCTTCCCGAAGGCACTCCCATGAAAAAGACCGTGCTCGAATTCTCGTATAAGGACGACGAGCTCGGCGATCCGATGATAAACGATTACCATATCTTCGCTATCGAGCTCTGCACCCCCGAGGAGCTGGATATCATCAAGGACTATGCGCTTCGCATAAACGACATCCTTCGCGAATACTTCAAGAGCCTGAATATCGACCTTATCGACTTCAAGCTCGAGTTCGGAAAGACCGCGGACGGCACCATCGTGCTCGCCGACGAGATCTCCCCCGACACCTGCCGCTTCTGGGACAGCACTACGCACGAAAAGCTGGATAAGGATCGCTTCCGCCGCGACATGGGCAACGTTGAGGGCGCTTATCAGGAGATACTGCACCGCCTTATGGGCGAATAAGAGCGGCTGCCGCTGCCCACAATAATACAAGCGAAACCAAAATAAACTACGAAAGAAGTTCGTTTTAAATGGAATTTTTCGATAAGAACGATGAAATATTCGAGGGTCTCAAGGAGGAGTGCGGCGTTTTCGGCGTTTCCTCCCCCGAGCGCGACGACGTTGCGCGAATGACCTATTACGCGCTCTACGCCCTTCAGCACAGGGGGCAGCAGAGCGCGGGCATCGCCGTGAACGACGACGGCGTTATCGCCTCGCACGCCGACGAAGGGCTTGTGAACGACGTTTTCGACGAGCAGACCATGGCGCGGCTCGGGCTCGGCAGCATGGCGGTCGGACACGTTCGCTACTCCACCACGGGCTATGAAAAGCGCATCAACTGCCAGCCCCTTGTGGTAAACCACCACAAGGGCGCGATCGCGCTTGCGCATAACGGCAACCTCACCAACGATGCTGAGCTTCGAGAGGAGCTGGAGCTTGCGGGCTCCATCTTCCACACCACGAGCGATACCGAGGTAATCGCGTACACGATCACCAAGGAAAGGCTCGCAACGACCTGCATCGAGGAGGCCGTGGCAAGGGCTATGGACAGGATAAAGGGCGCGTATTCGCTCGTTATCATGAGCCCCAAGAAGCTGATCGGCGTTCGCGACCCGAACGGCTTCCGTCCGCTATGTATCGGAAGGCTCGCAAACGGCGGCTACTGCTTCGCTTCGGAGAGCTGCGCTCTTGACAGCATCGGCGCGAAGTACGTTCGCGAGGTCGAGCCCGGCGAGATCGTGGTTATAAAGGACGGCGAAATGATGAGCGATCGGCGGCATTGCGGCACGGCTAACCCCGGCTTCTGCGTGTTTGAATACATCTATTTCGCGCGGCCGGACAGCGTTATCGACGGCTGCTCGGTGCATCTTGCGCGCCAAAGGGCGGGCGAATTCCTGCACGATCAGTACCCCGTTGAGGCGGACGTTATAATCGGCGTTCCAGATTCGGGACTCGATGCGGCGATCGGCTATTCGATCCGCTCCGGCATTCCCTACGGCATTGGACTTATCAAGAATAAGTATATAGGAAGAACCTTCATTCAGCCCACTCAGAGCGACCGCGAAAAGGGCGTTCGCATAAAGCTGAACCCGGTTCCCTCCACGGTGAGCGGCAAGCGCGTTGTGCTTGTGGACGATTCGATCGTTCGCGGAACAACTATTAAGCGCATAGTCAGCCTGCTGCGCGAAGCGGGCGCAACCGAGGTGCATATCCGCCTTGCATCGCCCAAATTCCTCTACCCCTGCTATTTCGGCACGGACGTTCCCTCGAGGGAGAATCTGATCGCCGTTAAATATACCGACGAGGAGCTGAGAGCCGAGATCGGTGCGGATTCCATCGGATTTTTGAGCGTTGAGAATGCCAAACTGCTGACCGGCGAGCCCGGAAGGGGCTTCTGCACCGGCTGCTTTACGGGCGAGTATCCCTGCGATCCGCCCAAGCGCAAATGGATCAATAAATGGCAGACCAAGCTCAGCGAGCGGCAGGATAAGGACGAGGATTGAGACCGGTTCTTTAATAATGAATAGACTTAATAAAATGAGGGGATTCCCTCGGAATTCCTGCCTCAACTATTCATTATTCACCATTCACTATTCACTAATAATTCGGAGGAAGAATAAATGAGCATCAAGGACTCAAGGAGCAAGAGCTACGAAGCGGCGGGCGTGGACATCACCGCCGGATATCGCGCCGTGGAACTAATGAAAAAGCATGTTGCACGCACCGTGATCCCCGGAACCGTGCCCTCTATAGGCAATTTCGGAGGGCTTTTCGTTCCCGATCTTGCGGGAATGAAGGAGCCTATCCTCGTCAGCGGAACCGACGGCGTTGGCACCAAGCTCAAGCTTGCGTTCCTTATGGACAGGCACAACACCGTGGGAATCGACTGCGTTGCAATGAGCGTGAACGACATCGTTTGCTGCGGCGCAAAGCCCCTGTTCTTCCTCGACTATATCGCGCTTGGCAAGAACGTTCCCGAAAAGGTGGCTTCGATCGTTGAAGGCGTTGCCGAGGGATGCGTTCAGTCCGGCTGCGCTCTCATCGGCGGCGAGACCGCCGAGATGCCCGGCTTCTATCCCGAGGACGAATACGACCTTGCGGGCTTTGCAGTCGGCATAGTCGATAAGGAAAAAATATTCAACGTTGAATCCCAGCAAGCGGGCGATGTTATCATCGCGCTTCCCTCGAGCGGCTTCCATTCCAACGGCTACTCGCTGGTTCGCAAGGTTTTCAACCTCAACTCCCCCGCCGTGCTCGACACGCCCATCCCCGAGCTTGGCTGCACCTTGGGCGAAGCGCTGATCGCACCTACAAGGATCTACGTTAAACCCGTGCTTGCGCTTGCAAACGAAGTTACGATCAAGGGCTGCGCGCACATCACCGGCGGCGGCTTCTATGAGAATATCCCCCGCGCCGTGAAAGCTGGGCTTTGCGCAAAGATCGACAAATCTTCGCTCAAGATCCCGCCCGTGTTCACGCTTCTTCAAAGCACCGGCGACATCCCCGAAAGGGATATGTTCAACACCTTCAATATGGGCGTTGGCATGTGCGTTATAGTTAATAAGAAGGATGCCGAAAGGGCTGTCGAGATACTGCGCGGCAGCGGAGAGGAAGCCTATATCATGGGCGAGCTCAAAGAAGGAGAAGGAGTCGAAATATGCTAAAGCGTCCCCGCGCCGCCGTATTCGTTTCGGGCGGCGGAACAAATCTGCAGGCGCTTATCGACAAGCGCGGCAGCGTTATCACAAGCGGCGATATCGCGCTCGTTGTTTCAAACAAGGCCGATGCCTACGCGATTGAGCGCGCAAGGGCTGCCGGCATCGATACGGCGTACATCCCATTCGATAAGCAGAACCCCTACACCTTTGAAAACGAGGTCAGCTGGCTTTTGAAGGATAAGCAGATCGACGTTATCGTGCTTGCGGGCTTTTTGTGCATACTCAGCGAGAACTTCACAGAAAGATACGATCACCGCATGATAAACGTTCACCCCTCCCTCATCCCTTCCTTCTGCGGAAAGGGCTTCTACGGACTCAAGGTGCACGAGGCTGCGCTTGAGTACGGCGTTAAGGTCACCGGCGCAACGGTGCATTATGTGAACGCCGTGGCGGACGGCGGCGAGATAATACTTCAAAAAGCCGTTGAAATTTTAGAGGGCGACACTCCCGAAACTCTTCAGCGCCGCGTTATGGAGCAGGCCGAGTGGGAGCTTCTTCCCAAGGCGCTCGAGCTGGTTTTCAAAAGGATCGTCAGCGAGCAGAACGGCGATGATGAGCCCGATAACGAAGATATCGTCGATGAGCTTGATGCGCTTACCGCCGATTCGGATCGATAATAAATACCGTTTTTTGAGGAGGAGAATATGGCATTTAAAGAGAAAAAGAAAGTGGTTCATCTGGATCAGGAAGCATGGGAAAAGAAGGTTCGCAAAAGGCGCATTCTTATCGCTGCACTGCTTGCAGGCATTCTGGTCGGCCTCGTTGCAAGCTATATTATAAGAAAGGTTCTCCCCGATAAAGCGCGCAGCAAGGCGTACAGCGAGGCTGAAGCCGCGATCGCCGCCGGAAATATCGCAGAAGGCATCGAAGGCTTCACCCTTTTGGACGGCTATAAAGACTCCGCAAAGCGTGCCGTTCAGGCTGCTTACGCCGAATGCGGAAGCGATTTTGACTACCTTAAAGATGCAAAAGTCGGAGATATCATTGAATTCGGCCGCTATGAGCAGGACAATATTGAGCGAAACGGTCAGGAGCCTATACAATGGGGCGTTATGATGAAGACCAAAACGGCGCTCTACCTGATGGCTGTGAACGTTTTGGACGAGCATCCATACCATACCGACAAGGGCGCTATCACCTGGGCGGATTGTGAAATACGCACATGGCTCAACGGCGATTTTTTGAACACGGCCTTCAATGAAAAGGAGCAACTTCTGATCGCAAAATCCAAGGTCACAACGGCTAAGAATTCCGTCAGCGGCGCAAAGGGCGGCAAGGATACCGAGGATAAGGTTTTTCTTATGAGCCATGAGGAGCTTATTACGATCATAAGATCCGGCGCCGAGATCAACCTTTTCGGACTCTATGCGTATCCCACCAAGTATGCTCTCAGCCGCGGCATCGAGCCTGCGGGCTACGGCACCGCAATGTGGTGGATGCGCACCCCCGGCAGCAAGCAGGATAACGTTACCGTTACCGATGCAAAGGGTGAGCCCGTATACGTTAAGCGCCCCAACTACAAGGGCGTTGGCGTTCGCCCCTGCATCCTTGTTTTGATCGACGGCGACGAGGGCTGAGGTCGGTCATAACGAATCAAGAAAAAACCCTTCGGAGATTATATAAATGAACACGCTCAACAACTATCTTGAGAATAACACATACCCCGGCAGGGGCATAATCATCGGGAGCGATTCGATGGACAATACGCTCATCGCCTACTTCATCATGGGCAGGAGCGAGAACAGCCGCAACCGCATCTTTGAAGAAACCGAGGACGGCATCCGCACCCGCGCATTCGATGAATCGAAGCTCACCGACCCGAGCCTCATCATATATGCGCCCGTTCGCAAGGTGGGCGGCGTTACGATCGTTACAAACGGCGATCAGACCGACACCGTGCGCGATGAGCTTATAAAGAGCGAGTGCCCCGAGTGCGAATACTCCGCTCGAAATGCGCTTGCGCTTCAAACGCGCGAATACGAGCCCGATCTGCCGAACTACACCCCGCGCATCAGCGGCATACTCGCAAAGAGCGGGTATGAACTGAGCATCCTCAAATCCGAGGATCAGAGCGGCGGCGTTTGCCAGCGCAATTTCTATAAGTATGCATTCGAGACCGGCGTTTGCCACTTCATCCACACCTACGAGCACGACGGCAACCCGATACCGACCTTCAAGGGCGAGCCGAGAAGACTCACCACCCCCGAGGGAAGCATTGAGGATATCGCAAGCTACATTTGGAGCTGCCTTGATGAAAATAACCGCGTTTCGCTCTTCGTTCGCAGGATATGCAAGGAGTGCGGCAAGGAAGAAAGCTTCATTATAAACAAGCATCAAACCGTTAAATAAATGATCATTAAGGAGAAAAATATGCGTTACGAACTGAAATACGGCTGCAACCCCAACCAGAAGCCCGCCGCCATAAGCTTTGATGGCGAGCTGCCGATAACCGTTTTGAACGGCAGGGCGGGCTATATCAATCTGCTGGATGCGCTCAACGGCTATCAGCTCGTGCGCGAGCTCAAGGAGGCGACCGGCTATCCCGCCGCGACCAGCTTCAAGCACGTCAGCCCCGCGGGCGCCGCGATCGGTCTACCGCTTACGGACGTGCTGAAAAAGATGTATTTCGTTGATGAAAAGCTCGAGCTCTCCCCCCTCGCCTGCGCCTACGTTCGCGCGCGCGGCGCGGACAGAATGAGCTCCTTCGGCGATTTTATCGCGGTCAGCGACAAGGTCGATGCTTCGCTTGCAAAGCTCATCAAGCGTGAGGTTTCGGACGGCATCATCGCCCCCGATTATGACGATGACGCGCTTGAGATACTCAAGGCGAAGAAGAACGGCGCGTACACCGTTATCAAGATGGACGAGAGCTATATCCCCGCTCCGATCGAAACGCGCACCGTGTACGGCATCACCTTCGAGCAGGGCAGAAACGACGGCAGGATCGACGAAAAGCTGTTTGAAAACATCGTTACCGATAATAAGGATATCCCCGAGAGCGCGAGGCGCGACCTGCTTATCGCGCTCATAACGCTCAAATACACCCAGTCCAACTCCGTTTGCTACACCGAGGGCGGTCAGACCATCGGCGTTGGCGCGGGTCAGCAGAGCCGCATCCATTGCACCCGCCTTGCGGGCGGCAAGGCCGACCTTTGGCATCTCAGGCAGTGCCCGAAGGTGCTGGAGCTTCCCTTTAAGAGCGATCTTCCCCGCCCCAACCGCGACAACGCGATCGACGTTTACCTCAATGACGACGAGTGCGGCGACGTTCTGGACGAGGGCCGCTGGCAGCAGTTCTTCACCGTGCGCCCCGAGCCGATGACCAAGGAAGAAAAGAAGGCCTGGCTTGCGAATTTCACCGAAACTTCGCTTGCGAGCGACGCGTTCTTCCCCTTCAGCGACAATATCGAGCGCGCCCACAGAAGCGGCGTTCGCTATATTGCCCAGCCCGGCGGCTCCGTGCGCGACGACGACGTTATCGCCTGCTGCAACGAGCACGGCATGGTGATGGCGTTCACGGGTCTCAGGCTCTTCCATCACTGATAAATCAAACTTTAATATAAAAATTCCTCGGGAAAGGCGGTAAAGACTATGGAACTCAATGAATCTAAGCTCAATATAGCCGTTATCGGCGGCGGCGGAAGGGAGCATGCGATAATCCGCGCGCTCAAAAAGAGCCCCCGCTGCGGCAAGATCTATGCGCTTCCCGGCAACGGCGGAATAGCCGAGGATGCCGAGTGCGTCAATATTTCTGCGACCGATCTTGAAGCGATAGTTGAATTCTGCACCGAGAATCCCGTCGATCTCGCCGCGGTCATCCCCGACGACCCGCTCGCGCTCGGTCTCACCGACCTTCTGCGCGAAAAGGGCATCCCCTGCTTCGGCCCGAGCGGAAAGGCCGCGATCATCGAATCGAGCAAGGCGTTTTCGAAGGAATTGATGAAGAAATACGGCATCCCGACCGCGAAATACGAGACCTTCTCCGATCTTGGTGCCGCGCTTGAATGCGTTCGCGAGCACGCCATGCCCGTGGTCATCAAGGCGGACGGTCTTGCGCTCGGCAAGGGTGTTATAATCGCAAAGAACGTTTCCGAAGCCGAGGAAGCGATAAGGTCCATGATGGTGGACGAAAAATTCGGCAAGAGCGGAAAAACCGTTGTTATAGAAGAGTTTTTGACCGGCGCTGAGGTGAGCGTTCTCGCCTTT
>Ga0256404_1002024_pt1 | contig 46156 bp, 33 predicted proteins | sample RumenRJG_01DNA_FD_185990 | JGI IMG/M metagenome (GOLD analysis project Ga0256404, IMG submission 185990) | Bovine rumen microbial communities from Lethbridge, Alberta, Canada - RJG_01 | ecosystem: Host-associated > Mammals > Digestive system > Stomach > Rumen | place: Canada: Alberta | collected... | reverse complement strand
CGTAATTTCTTAGCAATTTTAACGAAGTTGAATCTATCAAAAATATCTTTGAAATTTGAGATGATAGTACTTGAATTATTATCACTAATAGTAGAAAATCTAGGCATGGTTTAGCTCCGTATAATGTTTTTGGTTTCTGTATATATTATACCATAGCTAAACCATTGTTATTTCTGCATAATTTGATCATAAATCAAGCACTTGGCAATCTCTTTTCAGCTTTTCCGTTTTTTCGGTAAAAACCTAGCTTTTTAGACCATATTTCACTAATTTTCAAAGAACAAAAACAGCGTTAGAGCTGTGTTTTTAGTAACCACTTGATATTTGTAACTAATTGTTTTATAAATCAATTAGTTATAAGATCGGTGGTATGGTTTAAAAATTAGATTTTTTTATCCTAACTAACATCAAAAAATCGTTTTTAAATCGTTGTTTTGACTTAAAAACACGCTCTTTGTTTTGTATAATCTAACAAGACATTTTAGATAGAAACAAAAGCTTAACAATGTACCCACAAAACAAACATAACATTATGAAAAATAAGGTAAAACTAAAACTTAAAGTTTTAGTGGTACTTATGGGTATGGTTTTGTTTACTACCTCCTGCAGTTCTGACAATAAACCTATTAAAGTCAAAAACACCATTGATGATCCTGTCAAAGTGACGGTTAAAGGTATAAATAAAGATGTGGTGTTAAACAATGTCAATGCTTATATTGCTTCTTTACCTACCATTTCTAAAAAGAGAGCAAGGTTATACGACCGTGAGATCAAAGAGAATATCCAAACTGCTTTGCATGCCTATGGCTACTATCATCCAAGTGTGAAGCTTACTTACCCAAAAGCTGATGACAAATTAGCAAATGAGGTGACAGCGGATATTGATCTTGGTAAACCTTTGTATATTCGTAATGCCCAAATCGATATCATAGGTCAAGGTTCAGACTACCAAGCCTTTTACGATATTATTAAAGCATCTAACATCAAATCCTATAAATTGTTAGATCATGGTGCTTATAAAGAGTTAAAAGAAGATCTGTTAAATAAAGCCATTGAGTTAGGTTTCTTTGACGCCTCCTTTAGCGTAGCTAGAATTTTAGTTTACCAAGAGCAAAATGCAGCTGACATTACTTTATTGTTAGATACTAAAAAGCGCTATCACTTTGGTCAAATTATTGCTGATGATGAGACTAAAAACTTACTAAAGCCATCTAATTCTTTAATTAACTTTACAGAAGGGCAGGATTTTTCCTCAAAAACTTTAGAGAAATTCTCAAGTTCTTTGTCTTTGACAAAGTTTTATAAAGCAGTAGACGTTCGTGCTTTAGTTGAGGATAGAAAGGATAATAAAGTACCTGTTAAAGTAAATCTTGCAAGAAATTCTAATAACTTATTTAGAGTAGGTTTAGGTTATTCTACAGATGAGCAAATTCGTGGTATTTTAGGTTGGGATAAGCCTTTAATAAATGAGAGTGGTCATTCTTTTAACTCTTACCTTAGAGTATCAAGTGTTAAGCAAGATGCCCAAGCAATTTATAAAATCCCACATAAAAATCCAAATTTAGATTATTTCTATATTAAGGCTGCTCAAATTCATACTGACTACAACGATACTTTGTCTGATTTATCCCATGGCTCCTTCCATTATGTTGCAAATATGCTAGGCAAGTGGAGAAGGGATTACTATTTAGCCGCCGAATATGAGGATTACACTCAAGGTGTAGAGGACGACTTTACCACAAACCTAATGTTAGGTTTGCAATTATCCCGTCGTTCTACCACAGGTGGTATGGATCCTAAAACAGGCTATAGCATTACTTTTGACAATAAATTTGCCACTGCTGCTATTACTGATTTGAACTTTTGGCACAGCCAGTTAGATATCAGAGGTGTGTTATCACCAAGTGAAAACACTCGCTTTATCTATAAACTATATCAAGGAGCTACCATTGGCTCAGATGCTCTAAAAGTTCCACCTTCTATGCGCTTTTTTGCAGGTGGTGAGAAGACTTTACGTGGTTTTTCTTATAAAGATAAAGCTCCTTTAAAGAACGGAAAACTAAAAGGTGGTCGTTATTTGACTGCAACTACAGCTGAATTAAACTTCCCTATAGGGATCACTAATGCCCGTGGCGCGGTATTTTTAGATTCAGCTATTTGTACTGACGATTACAAAAAAGATAGAAATATTTTATTAGGTCCAGGTATTGGTTTTAGATATTTGTCAGACTATGGTATTTTTAAACTAGATATTGCCTATGGTATAGATCATGATGAGGATGATAGGCAAATTAAATTGCATTTGTCCTTTGGTCCTGAGTTCTAAAGATGAAAAAGATATTAAAGCGGTCCTTAAAGTTATTTATGCTACTGTCAATAGTGGTAGTTTTACCTCTATTTGCTGCTTTATATTATCTTTTAGCTACTAACAGTGGTTTAGTCTTCTTAGTTAACAACGTTAATAATTACTTGAGTGACTATGTAAAAATCACTGCTAAGTTTGACCGTGGTGATGTGTTACATGGATTTGAAACCAAAAACTATTTTGAAGTTAATGTAATTGATACCGTAATTGTAAGAGCCGATAAGCTTGAACTTAATTACAATGTTATCGATTACATAACTAAAGGCGCCTTTGTTATTGATAAGCTAGATGCTACAAAGCTTGAAGTGGAGCTTATTGATAGTGAAAGTGCAACTGATGATGACGATACTGATGACAGTGAGTTTCGTTTAGATTTTTTAACCCACATTTTTATTAAGGAACTAAAGTTAAAAGACTTTGCCTACCTTTCAAGTATTGTAGATGTAAGAGTAGATAGCGCTGATTTAGCTTTAGAAGCTTATGACGATTTTGCTCAAATCACCAATGGTGTAATTAACTCACCAAATGTTCATTTAAAGTATCAATCAACTGAATCAGAGCCTAATAATCTACCTAGGATCTTAACTTTTGATAGTGGTAACGGTGCTATTGAAAAACTTCCAACAGTGGATTTGCCTTTAGATGTTGCTTTTAAAAATCTTAACTTAAAGCATGCAAAGTACTACATGGATGGTTACTCTACAGGCTTTTTTGATGCTAACTTAAAGGTGTATTGGCATCGTACCTTACTTACTGTAAATTCTATTGATATTACCCATAGATTAGGCTCTTTTAACTTAAAGGGCACTATGGACTTTGTAGATTATTTCAATCTTGATTTTTATGTACAAGGGCAAGGCGCTAAAACCCACTATAACAAAACTCATTATCAGCAAGCTTTGTATGATTTAACGGGTAATTTTAGACTGTATGGTAATTTAACTAACTTAAATTTAAGTGCTAAAACCACCTACCCACAAAGTGTTAATTTAAAAGCTAGAATAAATCCATTGTCTAATGAGATGCCTTGTAGCTTATATATCAAAGCTAAAAGCTTAATTTACCCATTTTTAGACACTATAACTTCAAAAGAAAACGAGCTTAGACAAGCTTATCCTAATACTGAATCTATTTTAGATAGCTTAAAGTATGTAGAAGAGCAGTTTAAAAAAGCTACTGTTGCAAGAAAACACAAATCCATTACTAAGTCGATGCTACTTGAGGCTAACAAAGACAAATTAGTAGCTACAGATATAGATTTGTCAATTGAAGGTGCCTTATTTGAAGATCTCCACCTTTTTCTAACCCACAACTTTTATGGTCATGGCTTTTCTGATTTAAAGGTAAAAGTAGATACTAATTTTAATTTTGATAGAGCAGAGTTTAAAAGCGTAAGTTTAGTAGGCTTTTTAGGTAATCGCGAATTTAAAGCTAAAGCAGAAGGTCAACTAAACTACAGCGAGGATTTAAATTTTGAGGGTAGGGCAAGTTTAAATTGTGAGGATGCTAATGAGCTTTTACCTGCCCTAAAAGGCGCCCTTGATTTTGATAGTAAGTTGCAATTTACCTATTTGCCTAAAGAGGATGTAATCAATTTTAAGGTAGACAATTTAAACAGTGACTTTTTCCTATATGGAGAGCCAACATCCATAAAAATTAAGAATTTATCTGGCGATAAAGTAAAAGGTTTTAGCATAGATACCCTAGACTTTAGTCAAGTTGCTAATAATATCCACATTAAAGGTAATTTAGGCTCTAAGACTAGTATCAAAGGTAACATAAATCTTGAGGATTTGTCAGCTTTAGTGCCTAATTTAAAAGGTTCTTTTAAAGGAAATTTAGCTGTAAGTGGCGCCTTAGATAAGCCTTTAATTAGAGTGCGAGGTAACTCTGACAGAATTGCGTATGACGATTTTTATGTATCAAAACTTGTGATAGATTCAAGTTATGATCTTGATAAACATAAGTTTGCAAATACCGTAATTACCGATTTAATTCGCATTAAAAAAGGTATAAAAGCTTATCGCAAATGTACCATTGATATTTCAGGCACCTTAAGTAATCATCAATTAACTTTATCTTGTGGTAGTGCTACAGGCTCCTACTTAGGCGCTCAAGGTGGTTTTGATGAGAAAACTTCTGTTTATCAAGGCACTTTATCAAACTTAATGCTTGTAAGTAATGTACTTGATCCTATTACTTTATCAGAGCCTGTAAAGGTTAAATATGATTTTAAAGAACAACAAGGTGAGGTAAGCAAAGTAACCTTATCAGATGGTTTTGCAACCATCAATTTTAATAACACCGCCTTAGTTCCAAAGGGTATTAAAACTGATTTAGTTTTAGACAATTTAGATTTATCTACTTGTGAAAAGTACTTACCAAACCACTCAAAATTAAGTGGCAAGTTGTCCTTAAACTCACATATTGAATATATAGCAGGCACTCCTAATATAAATGGCGAGCTTAGTGCAACTCAAGGTCGCTTATTTGCATCAGATGTCTTTTTACCTTACAAAAAAGTTTATTTAAAACTTAATGCTAACGAGAAACTTTTAAGCTCCCAATTAGAGGTAGCTTTAGCAAGAGACAAAGGTCAATTAGATTTAAATCTTGAGGTAAGCAATCCTACCTCTACTAAGGCTCTTAAAGGTAATTTAAGGCTTAATAATTTAGCGTTAGATTTATTCTCAAAAGTTACAGGCTCTGTAAACTCTCTAAATGGTGAGGCTAATGCTAATTTAAGTGTTAGTGGTAGTTTAGAAAAACCTTTAATCTTTGGTGACGTCAAGTTAAAAGGCGATGCTCAGCCTCGCTATAACGTAGGCTCTGTTGACGATTTTGAGTTTAACGTAAACGCCAAAGGTTCTGTTGGAGATTTAAAGGGTAGTTTTACCATCAATGAAACTAAAGCTTATTTAAACGGCTCTCTTGATTGGACCGATAAAGCTTATGGCAATTTGAATTTTAATGCTCAGAATTTACATCTGTTTTTACTAAGCTTTGGTGAGGCTATGGTAAATGTTAATACTAATGCAGAACTTGATGATCACCTAAAAATCAAAGGTAACATTAGTATTCCTAAAGGCTTAATTAAATTTAATTCCTTTGGTAACAGTGGGGTCACACCAAGTGAGGATGAAATCTTTGTTGATGAGCAAACTAATTTAAGACAGGTATTAACTAATCTTAAGAGTCAAGAGCTTAACAATGACTTAGAAATTGATGTTAAAGTAAGCTTAGGCGATGAGTTAAAAGTTAATGCTATGGGTTTAAAGGCAGATGCTAAAGGCTTTCTAAATATTCAAAAAAGCTCTACCCAAAATCAAATTCAAGGTTTAGGTAAATTGTATTTAGACAATGGTAGAGTAGATTTATATGGTCATAAATTTATTGTTAATAAAGCAAATGCTAACTTTGTAGGTAGCTTAGATGCCCCTCAATTAGAGGCTGAGGTAGTAGTTGATCCTTCAACTGTTGAGAATAACGTCGTGGCAGGTGTACAAGTATATGGTACTGCTAAAAAGCCACAAATTACCTTGTTTTCAAAACCTACTATGAGTGAGAATGAAATTGTTTCCTACCTTTTATATGGTCATGGACTTGAGAAAAATGTCCAAAACAACAATTCTGATAACTCAAGCTCTCAGCTATTGATGACCCTAGGTTTAGGTACCACCACAGGATTATTAAATTCTATTGTAGGCGTGTTTGGAATGGATGGAGTTCAATTAGGATCATCTGGTAATGGCGATGATACTCAAGTTGAACTTCAAACTTATTTAACTAATAAAATCCGTCTATCTTATGGCTACGGCGTGTTTAACTCTGTTAATGAGTTTAAGTTACGTTATGAATTATTGCGTAGACTTTATGTAGAATTAGTTTCATCTTTAGATCAATCTGTAGATTTGATTTACAGTTTTGATATGGATTAACACAGGATAAATAATTGAAGTACGTTTTTACTGAAGATAATCTTGAGGCTAAGCAGGCTCAAGATGCTGTAATTGAACTAGAGTATCAAGATCTGATTACTATTTTTGATGAAGTAGATTTTAAAGATACTAGTGAGGTTAAGCCTCGTTCTTTTTCTAGTATGCAGTTGCGTGCTAAAAATGCTGTAAAAGCCCTTATTCGCAATGCTAATAATAATCTTTTAATGATAAGTGGTAGCTCTAATGTAGATACTATTGATCTTACCTTAGAATTATTAAAAGACATCGCTAATATTGAACCTACGGTAGCTTATGCTCCTAATAAGTTTGAGTGCTTTGGGGATGAGCAAAATGAAGGTGTATTTACGCGCTCTGGTATTGTAGTAATGCCAAGTACCCACCTTTTAGATCATCCTAAATGGCTTGGTATGATTGACGCATGTCTTGCTCAAAACAAAGACTTAAAGCTTATTCTATGTGGCGATGCTCAGGATTGTGCTGCCTTAAATTTAATTTGGCCAACTCTTGATAATATCTTAAGAGCAGACATTGTCCTTGAGTTTCCTGTAAAAGGTGCTCTAAATACTGTAGCTTCTCTTGTAGCTTATTATGCTAAGCGTTTTGACTTAAAACCTTTTGATAAAGCAGCTATAAGACTTTTATGCTCTTGGTGCTGTCGTCAAAGTGGTGATAGACGTTGGCTTGGTCTTCCTGAGATTAGATTAAGACAGTTAGTCTTAGAAGCTTGTGATTTTTCAAAAGGTGAAATTGTAAAAGAGTATGATGTCTTAAAAGCTTTAGGTGCTCAGGATTTTAGAGTTAACTATTTAGCTGAATCTGAACTTCGCAATCACCGCGACAATCAAATCCTTTTACTAACTCAAGGTGAGGTGGTAGGTCAAATCAACGGCCTTAGTGTGATTGAAACTACTGGTACTTCCTATGAGTATGGCGAGCCTGTAAGAATTACCGCAACATTAAGAGCTGGCGGTGATGGTGATGTTGTTGATATTGAAAGAAAAGCAGAGCTTGCAGGTCAAATCCATGCTAAAGCTATGATGATTATCAATGGCTTTTTATCTGATGAGTTTGGCTCAGAGCAACCCTTGCCTGTAAGTGCAAGTTTAGTTTTTGAGCAATCGTATTCTGAAATTGATGGTGATTCTGCCTCTCTAACAGGTCTATGTGCCGTAATTTCAAGTTTAGCAGACTTACCTATAAGGCAGGATTTAGCAGTTACAGGTGCTGTCGACCAATTCGGTGATGTTCAGCCTGTAGGTAGCGTTAACGAAAAGATTGAAGGCTTTTTTAAGATCTGTCGCTTACATGGTCTTACAGGTACTCAAGGTGTCATCATTCCTGCAAGTTGTGTAAATCAATTAGTGTTAAGACCTAGTGTCCTAAAAGCTATTAAAGAAAATAGATTTCATATCTACGCTGTAGGCCACGTGACAGGAGCTGCTAAAGTCTTGTTAAAGACTCAATGGGGAGAGCCTGATGATAACACTTCTATTAGTGGTAAAATCTGCGACCGCTTAGATGCTATTGGCGCTGTCAAGAACCTCAAACCTTGGTGGCACTTGTGGTAATATACATACACAATGTATGTATATGTATAAGCTAAGAAAACTCTAAGAGTTATTAGCTAAATTAGGTTTCATAGAAAAACTAATGGAGTTTTAATATGAAACTTAAATCAGCAATTATTTCTGTTGCTTTAGTATGTTCACTAGTATCTTTAAGTTCTGTTTGTAAGGCAGAGAGCTTTGGTTTCTTCTTTGAAGATCATGGCACCTCCTTTTCTATGAGACAATCTACACAGATGGTCACAGAGCACCGCCTGCTCCAAGAGGAGGAACTCACCATTTCAATCCACTAGAGCCACCAAGACCTCATCATTTCGCTGAGCATCGACCACCTCATTTTGATGCTCCACCACCACCTCCACCAAGACATTTTGGACATGGAGGGCCTAGAAGACCACATCATCATTGGTAAACAAAAAGGTCGTGCATTGCACGACCTTTTGTTAAGCTTTGAAAGCTACTTAGCTCCACTGCCAAATAGCACTACCTTGATAGTAAGTAATATGATTTTGATATCTAAAAGAATAGACCAATTGTCGATATAAAGCATATCTAATCTAATTACATCATCAAAGTTTTTAATATTGCTTCTACCACTTACTTGCCACAAGCCTGTAAGACCAGGTGTCATTGAAATTCTAGCCTTTTGCTTTGGTTCATACTGTTGATACTCATCTACAGTAGGAGGGCGGGTACCCACTAAACTCATATCACCTTTTAATACGTTGATAAATTGAGGTAATTCATCAAGGCTAGTTTTTCTTATGAATTTGCCTACTTTGGTGATGCGAGGATCATCTTCCATTTTGAACATCAAGCCATGCATTTCATTCTTTTTCATTAAGGCAGCTTTTAGCTCCTCAGCATCTTGACGCATAGATCTGAATTTATAGCAGGTAAAGATCCTACCATTACGACCTACACGCTGTTGTTTAAACAGAATAGGTCCTTTTGAATCTAACTTGATGATAGGTCCTAGGATACAAAAAGCGACAGCAAAAATCATACAACCTACTAAACCACCAACAAAGTCCATTACATGCTTTACAATGATGTTTCTGTAGGAGAAGTAATTTCTACTAATAGAGACACAATAGTAGTCACCAATTTTGTCAATCTTTGAGAAAGAGTGAGGAATAAAATCAAAGAAATCGTCTTTGATTTTAAAGGAGAGTTTAATTCCTGTTTCTTCAATCTTAGCTAAAGTTTCTTTAAAGGTGCTATCAAAATCCATATTGTTAGTGCAGATAAAGATCTCATCTACACTATGGCTACTTACATAAGCTAATAGCTTATCTAAAGTGCATACTACCTCATGCTCACCCACATTTTTAGTGTCGTTGTCGTCAAATAAGACCACGCCACAGATTTTACGAGACCACTCATTGCTTTGAATAAGTTTTTCGATGACTTTTTCACTTTGATTTAAGTCGGTGATTAAAAGCAAATTGTTAGAGAATTTACTTTTAAAGTAGATATGCAATAAGAAGTATCTAAAGCACAGGCGTAAGCCTAAATCAAAAATAGCATAAAAAGCACAGAACAAGAAAACAACTAGACGACGAGAGTCAAATAAGCTATGCATCCAGAACAGAATGAGAATAAGTCCACAGAGCATTATCAAGGTATTTTGGCAAACGACTAAGCCTTCTTTAAATAAGCCTCTTGATAAAAAGGACATGTTAAAGCCTGTGAACATATTTAAGAAAACGCTAAGTCCACAGAGAATAAGTAAATATACTTTAAAAGAGGAGAGTCTGAAAGTATAGTGCCATTCGTTAAAATAAAGACCGTAGGAGAGGTATAAAGCAACAATTACGCTAAATACTCCTAATATGGTTAAAGCATATCTTAATAAATTGTCACGTCGTTTATTGAGGTACATTCAATCCACCAAATGAAATCTTTATATTTATTGTAAGCTTTATTAACTGTAGCTTTTTTATTGTCCACTAGTTTACTACTTATCGGTTTCCTTGTAAGTGTTCAATATAGCAAATTATGGTAGAAAAGGAAGGTTTGCTTTTAAAGGAATTGATAACAAATACCTAGCCATTTGGCTAGGTATTAAGAATTTAAGCTTTTTTCTTTTGATTGCTTACGATAACAGTACTACGTGGTGGAATGGTAATGGTTTTACCATTTGATAGCTCTTTTAAGAATTTTTCTTCAAATTCTTTAGAGCTTCTTGTAGCACCATAGCAGTGAACTTTGATGGTTTCACGAGCAAGCATTGCGTATAAACCTTCAAGACCTTCACCATGATCTACACGACGCACGTTTCTTCCTGATAAAGGAATTAACAAGTCCTCACCAGAATCTTGAGTATCGTCGTTACCACAATCATCAGGCATATAGATAGCAGCTAAAAGAGGGAAGAGCATTGAGCCTTGCTCTACTTTTACCTGTTGCTTTGAAGCATTAACAAAAACAATGCTGAAGCGATTTTCGTATAATCTGATAAAGCCAAAATAAGAGCCACCAGCGCAAACAAAGAGCATTGATCCTTTTGAGAAGGATGGATTGTTGCGACGAATTTGGCTAAGCTCGGTGATGACATTTTGTACATCATTAGAGTTTACGCTTACATGTCTGTCTTTCATGGCGGTAAATGGAATTAAGCCACGAGGACCTACTTGGTATTTATCAATTACATCACCAAGTTCATCACCTTGGTATACACAAGGAATACCACGCCAAGTAAATAGACAAGCAAGGGCTGCTAAGTATAGATATTTATCAGCGCCAATAATGTCGTAGAAACGAGAAATCTTACAATTGTCTAATTGATTTACAAGGCACAATTTAACTTGTTGGGAGACACCAACTGAGAATTCCTCACAAGCACGTCTTAAATCGTCACCTGTGTAAGGAGTTGGATCTCCATGCAAGTTTACACCACCAAAGAAAGCTCTAATTGGGCTTATAAAACCTGTGTAGTTGATAGTGCCATCTACTTTACCTTCAGAGCAGATTGCATATCGTGGATCGGATCCAAATTGACCTAGCATTAAACAATCTAAGTGGCTGTTTCTTGCAGATTGACACATAGCTGACAATCTTTCTAGATTGTTTTTAGCTTTACCATCATCACCTACTTGTGAGGCATCATCAATTACCCAGCCATCAATGCCGTATGGTGCACGAAGCCACTTTTTGATGATACTGTTTTCGCCTTCAAAAATTGCATGACGAGTCAAATAGCTTGAATAGTCAAGTTTTGGATAATTTGCCTTACCATCTGAGATATAAGGTTCACCTTCTGAGGTAAAGGTATACATCTCACGATAAGGGGAGTCTTTATGTCTTAAAGCACCTTTACCAGTACGTTCTTGACGGTCAAACCAAGGATGAGAGTCACCTGTATGGTTAAAAGTACCATGTAAAATGATCTTCATCTCATAGCCTAGAGCTACAGTTCTAAGTCTCTTTAAGGCACCATTACCACCAAAGTGAGGATCTACCATATCATAGTCTTCAGTATCGAACTTATGCACAGTAGAAGCTTTGAAAATAGGACTTAAATAGATGGAGTCACAGCCTAAGCTTCTGATGTAAGGTAGCATAGTTGCTACACCATCAAGATCACCACCACAGTGGGTATCGTCAATGTTAGCAAACTCAAATTCCTTGTTCTTGATAGGACCATCAGTTGCTACTTTATTACCATCTACAGTGAAGTAGCCACGGGAGGAGGCAAACTTATCTGGATAAATCTGATAGAAAATAGAATCAATTGCCCATTGAGGATGAGGATTGAACAATTCAATAGCATAACAATGCTGTCTTAGTGGGGTTTCTCTAGACATACCTAAAGAGCTGTACCATACCACATCAACGATATTGTCATTCTCGTCTTTTAAGGCAATTTTAAAGTAATAGGTAAGTAAGTTTTGGCTTTTATCTGCAGTCAATGGTGCTTCAAAGCGGTGAATGCCAGAGCAAGAGCCAGTGTAATGCATTGGAGTAGTGTGATCTTCATTTTCACTAAAGGTAGCAATGGAGATCTTCAATCTATTATGATTTGCGCCTCTTACAAATAATACTGCAACCTTGGATGCTAAATTAGGTGCAGTACAAGTATGAAAGCATTGAAATGGAAGTGAAGCTCGTGGAGAACTAGTGTTCTGACGCATAATTTACCTTCCTGTAATTAAAGCATCGCTAAAGCGCGAACTAAGGTTGAATAAATTTCTTTGGTGCCTTTGATATCTAATGATTCCTCAATAGAATGTGGATGCTCAATAGTAGGACCAATGGATACTAACTGTAATTGTGGGTTTAAAGCTGCAAATTGAGCGCATTCAACCCCTGCATGTAAAGCAGTAATTTTTAACTCTTGAGAAGTTTCTTGTTTATAGGTTTTTGTTAATACATCTATAAGTTTGTTTTCTTTTGGTGAACACCATGCTTGATGTTGATTTGAAACTTCAACTTCAAGATCTTCTTCTACAAGATCACACAAAGCTACTACTTTGTTAATCATTTCTTCTAACTCAAGGTTAGATAAAGAACGAGGTAATAAACAGATATTTACACGGTTTTTTTCGGTAGTTACTACACCTGTGTTAATTGAGGTTTGAATAATGTTACCTTCGTAAATTGGAGAAATCTTAGCTACACCATCAGGCAGAGCTTGTAATAGATGAATTAAATCTAGAGTTTGACTTGTAGCTAAAGCCTCTGTAACAGTTGCAGAAGCAGTAGTGTAGTCTAAGGCAGGATCTGTATCTTCATAAATCTTGCGTTGCTTGTCAAATTGCTGTTTAAAAGCATTTTTAAACTCATCAAATTGATTTACATCTACAGCAACGGTTACACTAGCTTTAGCTGGAATTGAGTTTCTTACAGTACCACCTTGTATGTCTTGAATAAAGAAATCAAAGTTGTCGCTAAGATTATTCAAAATTGCAGCAAGTAGCTTAATAGCGTTAGCTCTACCTAAGTGGATATCAGCACCAGAGTGACCACCTTTAAAACCAGTTAAATTAAAGGTTATAGCTTTAGTGTTTTCTGTTTTAACTGCTTCATAATTGAATTTGAGGTTGATATCAGCAGAGCCTGCGCAAGCTACAAATAAATAACCGTTATCCTCTGAATCTAGATTGATTAGATAATCACCTTGTAAATATTTTTTATCAAGGTTTAAAGCTCCCTTCATAGAGGTTTCTTCACAGACTGTGAAGATAAATCTTAAAGGACCATGGGATAAGTTTTGCTCTTTTACTAAAGAGAGCATCATAGCAATGGCAATACCGTTATCAGCACCTAAGGTAGTATGCTTTGCTCTAATTTTGCCGTTATCAACATAAGCTTCAATTGGTGCGTTTAAAAAATCATGTTCATAGCCATTTTCAACAACAGCTACCATATCCATGTGACCTTGCAAAATCACGCAAGGACTATGCTTTTTATCTTCGGTTGCTTCAATATTTACAATGACATTGCCAATAGCATCTTGCTCCCACTTTAAATTGTGGGTTTTAGCAAAATTGATAATAAAGTCTGCAATTTTTTCTTCATGATCGGATGGACGAGGAATATTTGTAATCTCCTCGAAAATGTTCCACAAAGACTTAGGCTCTAGATTTGAAATAGCTGTGATCACTTTTTAACCTTTTTTAAATATGTTTGACTTTATTATAATCTTTTGATAAAGAAATTTGATTATTATACATTCTATTAGTGCAAATTTTTATATTTATCGCTATTTTTTTGTGCACTTTTTTGTACGCTTCCTAATTTTTAATTAACAGCCTTTGTAAAGAACGCTTTTTCTAAAGCCTTGTATTATGTTAAAATTAGCATTTATTTGCCCACTTTAGCTACTATTATGAATTTATATCAGAAAATGCAAACTCTTTTAGAGGATCGCAAAAGTATCGGTCAGCTAAGAGCTATTGTAAGTAAAAAGCAGTTTGCCAATTACATCTATCTTGATGGGGAGAAGTATCTTAATTTATCTTCAAATGATTATTTAGGCCTAGCTTGTGATACAAAGCTTACAGAAGAGTTTTTATCCACAGTTTCCCCTAAAACCATTCGTTTAAGCTCCTCAGGATCTCCTTTGCTTACAGGGGCGCAGGAAAGTTATGCTAAAGCGCAAAGCAAAATAGAACAGTTATTTTCAAAAAAAGCTTTGTTTTTTAATAGTGGCTTTGCAGCAAATTCTGGCGTTATTGCAGCTTTAGCCACAAAAGATACCTTAATTTTAGCTGACAAATTAGCCCATGCTTCCATTATCAACGGCATGCAAAATGCTCAAGGTAAAGCCTTGAGATTTGCTCATAATGATTATGAGCATTTAGAAAAGCTTATCACTCAATATTATGAAGAGTATGACCAAATTATTGTAGTTACAGAAGCTATTTTTAGTATGGATGGCGACAAGTGTGATTTAGAAAAGATAGTTGCTATAAAAAAGCGTTTTGACAAAGTCTATTTGTATGTAGATGAGGCTCACTCCTTTGGGCTTTATAACGATAATGGCGCAGGATTGTGTGCAAGTTTAGGCTATGTAAAAGATGTGGATTTTATCCTTACAACCTTTGGTAAAGCCTTAGGCTCTCAAGGTGCTGCTCTAATTTGTAATGAGGTAGCAAGAGAATATTTTATCAATGTTACAAGAGAGCTCATCTTTTCTACAGCTTTGTCTCCACTAAGCTTTGAGCATAATGCTTTTATGTTAGATTATGTGCAAAAGTGTCAGGACAGACGTCAAAGGTTAAATAAGATTTGCGAATATTTACACCAAGAGATCACAGAGGCAGGACTTTTGAATATGTCCTCCTCGCAAATTATTCCACTACTTACCTTTACTAATGAAAAAGCACTTTTAGCTTATGAATTTTTCAAACAAAGAAAAATTTATGCAATGCCGATAAGACATCCTACAGTGCCTAAAGGTCGTGCTAGATTAAGATTATCAATAACCGCAAGTTTATCAGACTTACAAGTAGAAGAAATTAGTAGTGCTATTAAAGCCTTAAAGCTTGATTAGAAAATAAGTTATGCAACAGATTTTTTTACAGCAACAACACAGCAAAAACTTAGTCTTAATCTTTTTAGGTTATGGACAAGACAAAAATCCTTTTAACAGTTTAAATACAGTAACTAGAGACGATATTGCTATAGTTTATGATTATCAGGATTTGTCCTTTGATGAAAGTCTCTATCAAGAATATGAGAAAATTACCTTAATTGCCTGGTCTATGGGAGTGATGATTGCCCCAATAGTGCTATCAAACACAGCTCAACTAGTTAAAAAGATTGCTCTAAACGGCACTGTCCAAGGCATAGACGATACTTTGGGAATTCCACCAAGTTTATGGCAGGCAACTATCGATTCATTAACAGAGCAAACTTACCTAAAATTTGTAAGACGCATGTGCTCTGATACTTCTCTTTATGAAGAGTATCTTCAAAATAAGCCACAAAGAGCGCTTGAGAGTTTTAAGAGTGAGCTTATAAGTTTGCAAGCCATTGCCAAACAGAGAAAGCAAAATAATTTTGAATATGATTTGGCAATAGTTGGAAATAAGGATAAAATAATCGCTCCTAAAAGACAGTTATTGTCTTGGTCTAATTCCCACGTTTTAGTTAAGCAAACTGAGATTGCTCACTATAGTTTAGAGACTTTTAAAGCCTTAGTCGCTCATGAATATTAGTAAAGATTCAATAAAACAACGCTTCTCAAAAGCCTGTGCTAGCTATGAAAATAGCGCTAACGTACAAGCTATTATGGGACAAGAGTTGATCTATAGTTTAGAAGATCTTTATTTTACTAATATCCTAGAGATAGGAGCAGGCACTGGATTATTGTCAGAGAATATCTGTAACAGTTTGTGCTACTCAAAATTTGTGATAAATGACATCTGTGATGAGATGTTAGCTTGTTGCAAAGAAAGACTTAAAGCGTATCCAAATTTAGAGTATTTAAACTGCGATGCAGAGCACCTACCTATAACTGAAAAAGAGCAATTTGATTTAATCATCTCTAATGCATGTTTTCAGTGGTTTGACAATTTAAAGCAAAGTCTTGAAGCTTTAAAGAATCTGTTAACAGTTGATGGAGTACTGGCCTTTTCTATTTTCACAGAAGGTAATTTTGAGGAAATCAAAAAGAGTAGTGGTATTTCTTTAGATTATCTATCATCTGTTAAATTAAGAGAAATTTTAAAACAAGTCTTTACTTGTTACACCTTAAAATCAAGAACCTTTGTCTTGTATTTTGAGGATGTAAAAAGCCTACTTAAAACCTTAAAAAAGGCTGGAGTTACAGGCCTTTCAGGACAAGTGTGGTCAAAGGGTAGAATGCAACAGTTTATTGATAACTATGAGAAAAACTTCCGCACCACAAAAGGTCTTAGATTAACCTACAAATGCTACTATGTGATGGCTTATAAATAAGCTATATCTGCTAAAGCTTCCTTTTATCCTACATAAAACAAGATGACAATGTATTTATTAAGGTGATAATCACTACAGAGGTCATCACTGAGATCATGTTTAAGTTTGCACTGTCCTCTGCAAATTGAGGTAAGCTTCTGATGGCGGTGATAGGTGCAAAAGAGGTAATTGGTGCAAAGACAATCACCACTAAAACTAATTTTACGCTACTGTCAAAAGGTAGAGTAAACCACAATAAAACCGCACAAACTGTAGCAAATCCATATCTCAAAAAGAGCATCTGTAAAATAGCACTTACCTTAGACAAACTAATCTCAAAGTTTAAGGCTACACCAACAATGAACATACATAGGAAAGTATTAGCCCCACCAATTACTTTTAATGGATGCAAAATCGTCTCATCAATGCTGATGGAAAAAGCACTTAAAGTAATGGAGATTATGCAACAATAAGAGGTAATAGATTTAGATAACTCAATTAAGATCTTTTTTACATTGATAGTATCTTTGGTTTTAAAGCCTTTACGGTTAAACCACAAAGCCATGCAGTAAACACCACCAAAACAGAAAAACGCATTGATAACATCAAATAAGCACAGCGCGATAAAGCTTTTGGTCGTCAAAACACTCTGCATAAAAGGCAGCACAAAGTTTCCAATATTAAAGCCACCTAAATTTAGCATGGCATACACGCATTTATTAGGTTCTTTATGGAAGATAAGGTAGCCTAAAAAAGGAAAACCAAAACTTATTAAAAACGCTAAAGGTAAAATTAAAAACAGGTTTAATTCAAGATCAATTGAGCCTGCGCTGCCTGACAAAATAGCGCAAGGTAAGGTTACATACATAACGATGAATGAGAGTTTTCTTGCGGTGTCAATTTCTACAAAACGAAATCTTTTAGCTAAATAGCCAATTGCAAAAATTAGAATAACCGTATAGGCATTGATGATGGATGCAGACATTAAATAGCGCTCTTATATAAAATCAATGTGCTAATTTTAAACGCTATTTAAAAAATTAAAAGAAATTTCCCAAAAGTTGTGCAAATTTATCTTGGAGATTAAATTTGCACAATTACTTATATTTTAGATTCAATTAAGATTAGTTGATAGCTTTACTACTTAATACAAATAGATCAGCATCAATTTCATCTACAATTTCTTCACAAGTATTGCCAATTAAGGTTGCCATAATGCCACTGCGACCTGCAGATCCTATAAAGACTGCGCAAGGTTTTAATTGAGAGCATACTTTTGGTATTACATCATCAGGCATACCTTCTTTTGTATGACATTGCTCTAGTGGAATATGGTGCTTTAAGGCAAAATCTCTAAGTCTATTCTTGTGCTCATCAACGATATTTTGCTCGTAAAGAGCTGGTGAATAGTGAGGAATTTCAATCATGATACTTGGTAAGTAAACAGGAGCTGAGTTTACTAAATGAATAGTACCATGAATTAACTTAGCAAGGATTTGAGCCTCTCTAAGCATAGCAAGGTTAGATTGACTATGATTTTTGGTTGCAAAATCAACGCATACCACGATGTTGCTACCTTCAGCGTAGCCATTTTCTTTAGCAATGATTACAGGTACTTTTGAGTTTCTTAGAATGTACCAATCAATAGGAGTAAAGATAATAGAATCTAGCACACTGTGGTGGTTAGCAGCTTTGATAATTAAATCATAGTTACCTGAGTTTACTTCCTCAATAACCGCCTCACCTACATCCTTGCTTTCTACTACTTTAGGAATGATAGGAGTATCTAAATTCTCTTCGGTGCGGTACTCACTAATCACCTTTTCCATGTGCTCAAGGTAAGTTTTCTCGACATCACTTACTACTAGCTTTTCTTTGACTTTATTTAAAATAATTAAGTCATAGCTATAATCATAAGCAACTCTAAAATAGGTAATAGTAGCCCTAGGATTATAACGAGTTATCTCAAGGGCTCTTTTTAAAGCTAGTTGCACATCTTTTTTAGGCTCAGCAACTACGAGTATGTTGTTGTATTGCTTCATAGCTTACCTCCAAGTTTGCCTTCTTTTTTCTAAATATAAGTTAAAAGTAGTACAAATTCATGGAGTTATTACTATATTTGTGCACGAAGGTGCAAAATTTATATCATAATCAAATGGTTGTCTACATTTTGATGCTTGATGGTTTAATACCTAAAACTAAGCAAGTACCAGCATAAATTACAGATCCTATTCCAACAAATAAAGCTAAATAACAAGCTGCTTCAAAAGTTGTCATCTTAACCCAAGCATCAAACTCTGGTGCTAAATACTTTAACATGACTCCCATCAGCGCACCTGCTAAAAGCGCTTTGACAATGAAAAGAATGGTACTTAAAGATAAGGTATAAATGCTCTTTTTGTGTAAAAAGTAGAGTAGTAGTGATAGATTTACAAAGGCAGCTAGTGCTGTTGATAGAGCTAAACCTACATAATCTAAAGGCCATACTAAGATTAGGTTAAAGATGATATTTGAAAAAATTGCTATTAAAGAGCATCTTACAGGAGTTTTAGTATCTTCAATAGCGGCAAATCCCTGCACTAAAACTCTTACTAGCATGATAGCGCAAAGACCTGAAATTGATGCTAAAAGGGATGCTGAAGATAAAAGTACATGCTCACTTGTAAAAGCACCACGCATAAAGATAGTTCTGATGATAGGCTCTTTTAAGGCAATAATGCCACACATAGATGGGATACCTAAAAGTAGTACTAACTTAATACCCCATTCTAAAGTCTTTACATATTTGTCTTTATTCACCTCAATATCAATTTTAGATAAGGCAGGTAAAATCACAGTAGAAATAGCAACTGCAAAAATACCTATAGGAAACTCTAGTAAACGGTCAGAATAATATAGATAAGAAATGGCTCCTGTTGCTAAGAAAGAAGCTAAAGCTGTGTTTACAATTAAGTTAATTTGACTTGCACTGATACCTACAATAGCAGGAAGCATTAGCTTTCTAATCTTAGTTACCCCTTCATGGTGCCAATCAAATTTTGGAATGATAAAGATCTTTAATTTGATAATAAATGGTATTTGCAATAATAGTTGCAATACACCACCTACCACCATACCGTAAGCTAAAACCTCATTAGCATCTTTAAAATACGGAGCTACAAGATAAGCTGTGGTAATTAAGGTAATGTTTAAGACACAAGGGGTAATTGCTGGAATTAAAAACTTACCATGTACATTTAAGATAGCACTGGTAATGGCTGTTAAGGTTATAAAGAAAAGGTATGGAAAAGTAATTTTTAAAAGATAACTTGCTTCAACAAACTTAATGCTATCACTGTCCCCATTTAAATAGGACTGAAACCAACCCCAACCAAAGATTGCTGTGAAAATAGGGGATCCTAACATACCAACTAAAGTAACCCCTAACACAATGGTAGCTAAAGTTCCCGTGGTCTTGTTTAAAAGATCATCTAGTTTCTTTTTATCGTTTAACTCTTTGGTTTTACTCATCACAGGCACAAAGGCTTGAGAAAAAGCACCTTCTGCAAATAAACGACGGAAAAAGTTAGGAATTCTGTTAGCAAAAAAGTAAACGTCAGCAGATAAAGAAGCGCCTAAGATAGAAGCTATGGCAATATCTCTTAGCATGCCTAGAATTCTTGATAAAAAGGTAGCAAACGCTGTTACAGCGCCTGAGCGCAAGAGTCTTGATTTTGGTTTGGTATTCACGAGCAGATCCTTTAATTTTTTTTGCACATCATATCAAATTTAAAGGTCGCAGGATAAAAAAAGTGAAAGCGCAAAACGGCAGAAAGTTAGCAAAAATTTTCATTTGTAAAAATTATGATGAATGCAAAAATGACTTTCAGAAAATAAATTTTGGATAAAAAAATATACCCTGTGGAAAAATTATCAACAGCTGTGGAAAACCCTGTGGATTGTGTTGAAAACTGTGGATAATTTGGATAAATTGGACCTTTTACCTCTGTGGAAAACAAAATTTAAAAAGTGCTTGACTATCAAAATCTATTGTAAATTCAAAGAGATAACTTAATTTTGTAACAAAGGGTAGAAATTATACTGTGGAAAAAAGTAATTCTTGAAGAAAATCGGCTTTAAGTAAAATGAAGTTTTGGAGAAAACATACTAAATAGTGTCAAGAATTTAAAAAAATATATCAAGAAATCAGTATGTTAGTATCTTTTAATCGGTATTAAAATTTCTTTAAATAACTAAACTTTCATTTTTGAAAATTTGAATGGATATTTTTTAGTTTTAAACAACCTGTGGAAAACTTGGTGGAAAATAAAAATATTAAATTTTTTGCGATGAGATATAGTTCAAAAAACGTATCCAAAGAAAGTGAATAATATAAGTAAATTATAATAAAAACAAATAGATAGAGTTTTAAATTAGTTTTTAAACTGTAAAAGTAAGACTGTGGAAAAAGTTTTCCACAGCTGTGGAAAACTTTTGTGAAAATAGTGGAATTTAGTCTAAATTGGTTATTTTATGCCCCAAATTTTTCACCATGGTGAATTTACAATTTAGCTCTTAAATCAACCTATAAATTATATCTATTGACAAGATTTTTACTTAAATTTTGTCGAAACATAGTAACAAATGAAAATTTTATTAAAAAATATCTTTTAGATCATAAAGTAAGAAATTTTGTTGACTTTTTTAAAATTTAGTGAGTTTTGATGTATTAACGTTTCTTTAACTTAAATTTAGCATTTCATTTTCAAAAATTGTATTAAACCCACAATGATTTTTACACTTTTTTCACAATAGCTGTGGAAAACTCTGTGGAATAGTGTGGAAACTGTGGAAAACTCCTATTTTTAACCTGTGGAAAACTCATCTGCTATTTCTTAGAGCATTTTGCAATTCTATGCACAATCTATAAATATTAGGTACAATTAAGTACTTGTTTAAGGACGGATAGATGACTTACGAAAATCTTAGTGAAGAATTGTTTAAACCTAGGTTTGATTTTTTAGAAACCTCTGTCATATCTAATAGTGGGTGCCCTCTGCCAAAACTATCTAGAGTTGATCTTGCTTATGGTTTTGAAAAAGATTTTTATCGTCCTATTCACCGTTTCCTTTGGACTCTAGGCGGTGGCAATCCTTTAGATATTGATTTAGCTTTATCTAATATCTGTGTATCTAAAAATCCTCGTTCAAGGCAAGAGTGTTTAGATACTGTAAAAGAGTATGGTGCTGGTAATTGGATTTACGAGTTTTGCACTATTGCCCAAAGAAGAGTTCAAATTGCTCATGATGCAATAGAAAAGGGGGATTTTGTACAAGCAAGTCATCAATATCGTATGGCCTCACGATATTTTGCTATTGCAGCATACCCAAATTTAAAAGGTGATTCTCAGGCAAGTAATGCTGATGTGTTATGTCGTCGTTACTATAAGGAAATGTATAAGGTTGATCCAAATTCCTTAGAGCTTCGTGAAGAAACCTTCTTAGTAGATAATAAAAAGGTTACAGGTTATCTTCATTTACCTACGAATGAAAAACAATTACCTTGTGTAATTTGTGTGTGCTCCTATGGTAATAGTATTGCTAATTATTACCGCATCTATAACGATTTCTTTAAGCCAAAGAACATTGCAATGTTCGTAATTGAGATGCCAGGCATCGGTGCTTGTGAAAAATTAAACTTAAATGATCATTATTCAGCCTTTGTGGAGAAAGCTATTGATCATCTAGCAAGTTTGCCTTATGTTGATGCCAAAAGAATCGCTCTTATGGGCGGTGATATAGGTGCAGCCTCTTGTCTTAGAGCCTGTATCTTGCAACCTAATAAGGTTAGAGCAATTATTTTAAACAGACCTTACGTGCATTCAATTTTTTCTGACAAAGAATACTTAGATTCCATGCCTTTGTGTCTAAGATCTTCATTTTGTAATCGACTAAACTTAGATGCAAGCAATTGGGATATTCTAACCCCACGATTTAAAATTTTCTCCTTAAAAGAGCAGGGCATTTTGTCTAACTCTAATCAATGTACAGTCCCCACCTTGCTGTGTGCGATTAAGGACTCTTATGTTTCTAATGCAGATCTTGATTTGATGAAACATAATTTTAGAGATCTTACTGTGTACACCCATGATAATGTAGGCTATGCATCTTTTGCTAAAGATGCAGTATTTAAAATCGTTTCCTTCTTAGAAGAGAAGTTAGGAATTTAGACAGATGTCTTCTTTAAAGAATAAAAGAATTGTTATCAAATTAGGCTCTAGCACTTTAACTAATGGCTCTAAAAACTTAGATAGAGCCCATATGCTTGAAATTGTAAGAACTGTACATAAATTAAAAGAGCAAGGGGCTGAGGTTATCTTAGTATCCTCAGGTGCTATTGCCGCAGGTCGTGAATTTTTAAATCATGTTCAATTACCAAAAGAAGTACGCTTCAAGCAGATGTTAGCTTCTATTGGTCAAGTTAAACTCATTGAGCAGTGGGAATCTTTGTTTTCAATTTATGATTTAAAAGTAGGTCAAATTCTAATTACTAGAGCTGATCTTGATAATCGCGACCGCTACTTAAATGCTCGTGATACCCTTTTTGCTTTATTAGAAATGGGAATCATCCCTATCATCAATGAGAATGATGCTGTATGTGTATCTGAAATTAAAGTTGGTGATAATGACAATTTAGCTGCTTTATCAGGTGTTTTAGTTGAAGCAGATTTAGTCATCCTATTGACCGATCAAAAAGGTTTGTATAGCTCAGATCCTAGAAAAGATCCTAATGCAAAGTTAATCACAACTGTTGAAAAAATTGATGAGCATATTATTGAAATTGCAGGTGGCTCTGGTACTAGTCTAGGTACTGGTGGTATGGCAACTAAGATTAAAGCTGCTAAAACTGCAACAGAGGCTGGTGTCAAAATGATCATTGCCTCAGGTGAAAATCCTTTAGCTATTTTAGATTTAGTTCAAGGAAAAGGAGTAGGTACCACTTTTGAACCTTCTAAAACTCCAATTCTTGCACGTAAGTCCTGGATAAGTTCAGCAACACGAGCTGCAGGCTCCTTAGTTTTAGATGAAGGTGCTGTCAAAGCTATTGTAAGCAGGGGCTCTTCCTTACTGCCAAAGGGTATCGTAAGGGTTGAAAAAGAGTTCTTACGTGGTGCTACAGTGCAGTTAAAAGATCTTGACGGAAAGGTAATTGCAAGAGGCTTAACCCGCTATTCTTCTGAAGAACTAAGCTTAATTATCAAGCATGATTCAAAGGATATTGAAAGCATTTTAGGTTTTACCCATGGTGATGTAGCTGTTCATCGTGACGATTTGGTTTTAGTGGATAAGTAAATGACAGATATAGTTGAATTAGCAAAAGCATGTAGACACGCTTCTTATGATTTAGCAGTTTTAGAAACTTCTAAAAAGAATGAAGCTTTAAATAACATTGCAAAGGTGTTGCAAGAGCATAAAGATGAGATCTTTTCTGCTAATAAACTAGATGTACAACAAGCTTGTGATAATAAGTTAAATCAAGCTTTAGTAGATCGCTTAACCTTAAACGATAGTCGTTTTACCGAAATGGTAGAAGGCGTTAAAAAGGTTGCTTTACTTGACGATCCTACCGATAGGTTATATGACGGCAGAACTTTAGAAAATGGTCTTACTTTATACAAGAGATCAGTACCATTTGGCGTGGTAGGCGTAATTTACGAAGCTCGTCCTAACGTGACTGTAGATATTGCAGCTTTATGCTTAAAATCTGGCAATGCTTGTTTTTTACGTGGTGGTAAAGAGGCTATCAATACCAATAGAGTATTGCATAAGCTAATTTGCTCTGCTTTAAAGAACTTAGGTCTAGATGAGCACATGGTAACCTTTTTAGATGATACTAGTAGAGAGTATGTAGCTAAAATGCTTGCCTTAAACGAGTATATCGATGTGTTAATTCCACGTGGTGGTGAAGCTCTACAAAGAATGTGTCAAAAAGAATCCTCAATCCCTGTAATAATAGGTGGTTTTGGTATTTCTCATATCTTTGTAGATGAGAGTGCTGATTTAAATCGATGTGTGGATATCATCATAAATGCCAAGACACAAAAGCCTTCAGCTTGTAACTCTTTAGATACTTTGTTGTTACACGAAAAAATTGCTCAAAAGTTTATTGAGTTACTCACTCCTAAATTAAAGGAGAAAAAGGTTACTGTCTATGCTCATGGTGTGGCTTATGACTACTTTAAAGACTACCCATACCTACAAGAGGGTAAGAGTGAAGATCTAGACAGAGAGTTTTTATCATTAGCTATGAACGTTAAAGTAATTTCTGATGTCTATGAAGCAGTAGAGCAGTTAAGATTGCACCATGCCTCTCACTCTGATGCTATTTTAACTGACAGCGTTAAAAACGCTAAAATCTTTACCCATGCAGCAGGCTCAGCATGTGTCTATGTAAATGCTTCTACTCGTTTTTCAGATGGAGGGCAATTTGGCTTAGGCGCTGAAGTTGCTATTTCTACACAGAAACTTCACGCTCGTGGTCCAATGGCTTTACAAGAGCTTACAACCTATCAATATGTATGTGAAGGTGACTATTTGACTAGACGTTAATCTAGCTATAGGTACAGTCAAAAATAAAGCTGCTAAAAGCAGCTTTATTTTTAAGAGTTAGTTTAACTTTTCCTGTACTACTTTGAAGTTATCGCCATCTGGTACAAAGGTTAATCTATTAGTAAAGCCTTCAGGCAAATCCTCTTGATGGTGAGATACAAATAGAATACTAGTCTTACCATTTTGCATTACATAGCTAATAAAGGATTTTACTAAAGCTCTAGCATAACCATCTAAGCCTTGTAGAGGCTCATCTAAGATCAATAGTGGTGGGTTCTTAACTAGAGCGCGTACAATAAGTAATAATCTTTGTTGACCAAATGATAAGGCTTTAAAGGAATCGTGCTCTTTTGAAGCTAGACCAGCTAGAGATAGCCAACGTCTTGCAATCATGATCTCCTCATCTGATGGTTTGTTATATAAACCAATAGAATCATAGAAACCAGATAACACTACGTTAATAGCAGAGCCGTTGACACGATAATCAAGATGAAGGGCACCTGAAACTACACCATAGTACTTTTTAATATCCCAAATAGACTCACCAGAGCCTCTCTTAAAGCCAAATACGGTTACATCATTTGCATACACTAAAGGATTGTCACCTGTGATCATGGACAATAGGGTAGATTTACCAGCACCATTTGGTCCCATGATGTGCCACTGCTCACCTTTTTTAACCTCAAAGTTTAGGTGATCTAAAACTACACGTTGATATTCAACAGTTACGTTCTTTAATGAAACGATGGTGTCACCTTCAATTTCTGGGATGCGAACCTTTACTGGAGGTGTAGGTAAGGTTACAACAGGAACCTTAGCGTAACCTAAAAGTGCTTTAGCATCCTCATCTGCTTCTATTTCAGGGCGAGATGCTAGTTTTACGATACTGCAGTTTTGAATAATACCCATGGAGGTTAGTGAGTTAGGGATCTCAGATGGGCGGTTAACAATTAAAACAGTAGGTGTCTGATAAACAGTATGAATATCTTCAATTAGTTTTAAAAGTTCAGCACGAGTCTCAACATCTAAAGCATCGAATGGAGTATCAAAAATAATTAGATTTGGTTTTGAAGCTAAAGCTTTGGCAATCAAAACTTTACGACCTTCACCACCAGATAAAGTTCTAATTGGTTTTTCCATTAAAGCTTCAAGTTTTAAACCTTTGATTAACTCTGGAAGTAAACTCTCATCGCAATCTTTCAAGTAGGAGGCTGGAGTAATACCGATTTCTTCCTCAGGAGTTGTGCAATCAGAATTTCTCATCTGATAGTCAGCTTCAAACAACTCCATCTGTTTTTCAAAAGAAACTAAAACAGAATGGTAGTTAGTTGGTGCAACACCTGAATTTAGTTCTAATTCGTCATTTAGTGCTTTAGCTACAGAGGTTTTGCCACTGCCATTACCACCAATTAGTACGATAAGATCGTTTGGTTGAATGGTAAGAGAGCCTAGGTTAACGGTTCGCTCTTCATCAAGGGCGTAAACTGCTTCTGTAAATGTAATGGTACGCTGTGTCATAATTTGCCTTTAAATTTAATAGATCAAGCTTATTATAAAACTAACTTTATTAAATGCAATATAAAAAGATGTACGTTGCAAATATTGCAATAATCCTTGAAAGCATACTTTTTTGTTAAAAAAACATGTCACAACGCAATTTATTTACTAAAAACCGTATGTCAGTAGAATTTTTTGTTTAAAATTCAAGCTATAATATTATTAGTAAAGTTTATTTTGTAAAAGGAGGTTAATATGGCAACCCCTATTAGATTAGCTGTGTTGTTAAAACCTGATGATGCACAACCAGCCTTAGATCGTGCAGCTCAATATGCAAGAGTTAATCCAGAGATAGAAGTTGTAGCAATTCGTATTGTTAATAATTATAAGGATAGTGAAATCGAACAATTGCGCTCAAAAGAGAACGCAAAATTCGAGAGTTTAAAACGACTATACTCAAGTATTGAAAAGTTTTCTTTTAAAGTACTCTTTGATAAAGATGTAGCTGACACCTTTACTGATGAGTGCCGTAATGGTAGTTATTCTATTGCTGTAATTTCTGCTAATAAACGCCATACTATTCGTGATATTTTTATAAGCTCTATTGATAGCTCTATCATGCGTAATAGCACTATTCCTCTATTAGTAGTAAAGAGTGCTTCTCAAACTGCTACTTTAGGTCAGAATGTGTTATTAGCTATTGATTTTAATGAAGTAGCTCACTTAGATAAACTTGATGATTATCTCTTTGAAGCTGCATCTCAATTTGCTAAATCCTTTGATGGTAAAGTTCATTTAGCTAATTGTGTTACCCCACAAAGTTCAGGCTTAATGGGTGGTAACTTAGATCAATCTAAGATTATCAATAACACAGGTGTGTTAAATCCTGTAGGCTTACACCACAAATTAGCATTAGAATTTGCAAATAAACATGGTATTGATAAGGATAACATCCATGTACTAGAAGGTAGAATTGATGAGGAGATCCCAAGATTGTGCGAAGCTTTAAATGCTCGTATGGTTTGCATGGGTACCACCCCACGTAGCACCTTCCTAGGCTCAATCAATTCCTCAGCTAGTGAATTAGTGCTAGAGCAAATTAAAGGCGATATCTTTATTGTTAATTCAAACACCTTTAATTAGTTTGGTTTGAATCGAAAACAAAAAGGGGAGCATAAGCTCCCCTTTTTAGTAAACGTTTAATTAAACGTTGAATAAGAACTCAAATAAGTCACCATCTTGTACGATGTAGTCCTTACCTTCAGAACGTAACTTACCTGCTTCTTTAGCACCAGCTTCGCCTTGGTACTTGATAAAATCGTCATAAGCGATAGTCTGAGCGCGAATAAAGCCTCTTTCAAAGTCAGAGTGGATTTTACCAGCAGCTTGTGGTGCTGTAGCACCAACTTTAACGGTCCAAGCACGAACTTCTTTTACACCTGCTGTAAAGAAAGTTTGTAGACCTAATAGCTTGTAACCTGCTCTAATCACACGATTTAAACCAGGCTCTTCAATACCTAAGCTATCCATAAACTCTTTTCTGTCAGCATCTTCCATAGAAGCTAAATCAGCTTCAATAGCTGCAGATACAGGAACTACAATAGATTTTTCCAAAGCTGCAAGCTTCTGTACTGCATCAAGATATGGATTGTTAGTAAAGCCATCTTCTGAAACGTTAGCAATGTACATCACAGGCTTAATAGTTAAGAAGTTGAAATTTCTTAACGCAGCTCTGTCTGCATCGGTAAAGTCTACAGCTCGTAGCATCTTACCTTGCTCAAGAGCAGGTTTACATTTTTCAAGTGCGATAACCTGAGCTAAAGCTTCTTTATCACCACCAGTTCTTGCACGCTTTTCAAGACGAGTTAAAGCTTTATCGCAGATATCTAAATCAGATAGAGCAAGCTCAGTATTGATTACTTCGATATCTTCAACAGGGTTTACCTTGCCAGATACGTGAATAACGTTTTCGTCATCAAAGCAACGAACTACGTGAGCGATAGCATCAGTCTCACGAATGTTCATTAAGAATTGGTTACCTAAACCTTCACCTTTAGAGGCGCCTTTAACTAAACCTGCAATATCCACAAATTCCATTGAAGTTGGAACAATCTTTTGTGGCTTTACAATTTTTGCAATGGCATCAAGACGAGGATCTGGTACTGGAACGATACCTGTATTAGGTTCAATAGTACAGAAAGGGAAGTTCTCAGCTGCAATGCCGGCTTTGGTTAGTGCGTTAAATAGTGTAGATTTACCAACATTTGGTAAACCAACAATACCACATTTAAAACCCATGGTTATATATCTCCTAAAGTGGCTTAAAACCGTTAATTAGGGCAGTAGCTTTTGCTACGCCTTCTTTAAATAATTTGTCAATGGCAACTAAGGCAGTTGCATAGGCATCATCTATAAGTTTTTTATCGTTAGGTGAAGGTCTGCCTAAAACCCAATTGATAACCTCTTTTGAAGGTGGTTTACCAATGCCTAAACGTAAACGATAATAGTTTTGACTATTGCTCAAGTTTGCGGTGATAGATTTTAGACCATTGTGACCTGCTAGACCACCACCAAATTTAAATTTCATGTAACCTGGATTTAAATCAAGATCATCATGACAAACTAAAACTTGCTCAGGCTTGATTTTGTAGAAGTTGCAAATAGCACCAACACTTCGACCTGACTCATTCATGAAAGTAGTAGGATAAACTAATCTTACTTCCTGTCCATTGATAGAGCCACGACCTGTGATACCACTGAATTTTGCTTCAGGGGCGAGATTGATTTTATATTTATCTGCTAAAAGATATAAAAAATCTACACCGATATTGTGTCTGGTGTGATCGTATTGGCTACCTGGATTGCCAAGTCCAACGATTAGTTTAATTTCGCATTGATCATTAGCCATGAATTATTTTTACACCTTGTTTTTCTGTGTCATCTAGTAAATCGTACAATTGACTGATGCTTTTTTGATATTTAGTAATTACAAAATTAGGCTCAATTTCCTTTAAAGGAGCTAAAACAAAGGCCCTTTGGTGCATTCTTGGGTGAGGGAGGATTAGTTTTTCCTCTTCTAAAATTACCTCTCCAAAGGCAATAATGTCTACATCTAAAGTTCTAGGACCATTTTTAAATAGCCTTACTCGTTGGTACTTTTGCTCAAGAAAAGCACACAAATCTAGCATTTGATAAGGCGTTTTAGTGGTAGTCAAGGAAATTGCAATATTGATAAAATCGTCTTGATCTTTGTAGCCTACAGGTTTAGTTCGATAGTAGGAGGAGATTATAACCTCCTGAATATCATTATCAGCTTTGATATCGTTACAAGCATTTTTAATAATATCCAAACTCTCCCCAAGATTAGATCCTAAGGATAATAAAACCTTTTCCATACGCATTAAATATCAAGATCCATTGAGGCACGCCAAGCTCTAGCTTTTTCTAAAGCTTTTTTACGTTTACGACTGAATTTTTCTTCGCCTGCAAAGCCATCAGTAAACTTCTTTTTTCCTTTCTTTTTTGAGGTTTTCTTTTGTTGTTCTCTTTCAATTCGGCGCTTGATAGAAAGTGCCTTTGATTTCTCGTAGAAAGGAGTCCAAAAATCAACGCTATCTTTTAAGAAAGGATCAAAACGAGCTCTTAAAGTTAAGAAATCGTATGCAGCTCTAAAGATTGCTTTACCTTTGATACTTTCAACTTGTTGTAAATTACTTCTATCACATTGCTCGAGCGCAATTTGAGTTTTCCAAAGAGAGCGAATGCTATTTGAAACTACAAAAGGCATGGCAGTAATTTTTTCTTGAGCTTCAAAAATGCCGTCTAAAATTGAATTTACAAGATTAGTTTCATTTATTGAGGAGACGAAAGTATTCATCTTTTCTGTATAAATGAAGTACTTTTCATAAAATACATTCCATAAAATTACAGAATATAAAAAATGAGGCATATTAGGCTGATTATTCTGATAACGCTTATCAGAACTATTTAGGGCATATTCGATAAAATTAGTAAAATTACTTTGAGTGATTAAATGCTGTGTAGCAGGGAAGAGTAGCTCAAAAATATGATAGTCTAATAACTTTTTAAAACTTGCTAAACCGTGGCCTGTTATAAATAGCTTGTTTACTTCCTCAAACATGCGGGCATTAGATACTTCAAGCAATTTTGAAGATAACTTTTTGATAGGATCAGACGATCTCTTTGAGATTTTAAAGCCAAGTTTGGCACTAAATCTTAAAGCTCTTATCATTCTTACAGGATCTTCAGAATATCTAGTCTCAGGATCCCCAATGATATCGATGACCTTTTCGTGCATATCATAAAGACCACCGTTGTAGTCGTAGATCTCTTGTTTTATAGGATCTAAATACAAGGCGTTGATGGTAAAATCTCGGCGCAAAGAATCTTCAACAATATTCTTTCCATAAACATTGTCGCGAAGAAGCATGCCAGATTTGTCTGATACACGAGTGGAATTCTTGCCTATTTTTTGTTTTGCTACAACAGCTTCTGCTTTATTGCTTCTAAAGGTAGTAACTTCAATAATTTCATTACCAAAAACTACATGAACAATTTTAAATCTTCTGCCAATAATTCGTGAGTTTTGGAATAAAGAGCGCACTTTCTCTGGGGTAGCATCAGTTGACACATCAAAATCTTTTGGTTTTTTACCAAGCAGTAAATCACGAATACAACCACCTACAAAATATGCTTTAAAGTTGTGATGCTGTAAGGTTTTGATGACTTTAAGTGCTTTTTCAGACAATAAGCTTAAATCAAGGCCAATTTGAGCAGTAGATACTACTAATTTGGCATTGTGTAGTTTTTTAACTTGGGATTTATTTTTCTTTAATTCTTGAAGATCAAGCTTATCTAATGGAGTAGAAATTTTTTATGTCCTCTTTTTTAAATTGTGCTTATTATAGCATTTTTTTGCAAAAATGAGATTTTAGTCTAGGAAGATCCTATTTTTACGATTTAAAGAGTCAAAGTTAAAATTATCTACTGCAGTTTGTAAAATTTTTTGACAAGACATTTGAGGGTGTATATTCTCACAATTTACCTTTAATACTTTTAGTGCTTTAAGCAGTAGGTTTTCTGGAGTATCAGTGTCTAAAACAGGGGTGGCATGATTTTGTTTTGACAGTTTATGTTCGCTATCAGCCATGATTAAAGGTAAATGTAAATAGCTTATAGGCTCATGACCTAAACTTTTATATAAAGCTCTTTGGGTTGTTGTGATATCAATTAAATCGCAGCCACGAACTACTTGAGTTACCCCTTGTAAAATGTCATCAACAACGCAAGCAAGATTATAGGCAATAATGTTATCCGCCCTTTTTAAGGTAATACTACTTTTTGTAAAAGTGTTTTCTACCTTGCCTTGTAATTCATCTATAAAAAAGCTTTCAAGCGTGCTTGGAATTTTGTACCTAATGCTATAAGGCTTGTTTAAATCAATAGTCTCTTGATGTAAGTTACAGTTGCACTCTTTTTCTTTAAGTTTTGCTCTAGTGCAATTGCAGTAATAGGCTTCATTGTTCTTTAACAATAAGTCTATAGCATCAAAATAGTTATCCTGATGTAAAGATTGGATATAAGGCTTATCATCATAGTCAAAGCCTAAGATTTCAAGCTCTTTGATGATGGTTTTAGTAAAAAAGTCACTGCACCTTGGTCTATCTAAATCCTCAATACGCAATAAGAACCTACCTTGTCTCTTTCTTGCCACAAGGTAAGAGCCTAAAGCACAAACTAAAGAGCCAAAGTGTAATCTGCCACTTGGGGAGGGTGCAAATCTGCCTATGTACATAATTAAAAAAAATAGGTGGCATGAGCCACCTAATTTTTCTTGAGACTAATTAGCCTTCAAGTTGCTTTTCTTTAATTTCAGCTAAGGCTTTGCAGTCTACACACAAATCTGCAGTAGGACGTGCCTCAAGACGCTTAATACCAATTTCGATACCACATTGCTCGCAGTAGCCAAATTCGTCATTATCGATTTTAGCTAAGGTCTTATCAATCTTCTTGATAAGCTTTCTTTCACGATCACGTGCACGTAGCTCTAAAGCAAATTCTTCTTCTTGTGAAGCTCTATCTAGTGGATCTGGGAAATTAGCAGCTTCACTCTTCATGTGACCTACAGTACGATCTACTTCGTTACGTAGTTGGTCGCGCCAAGCGGTTAAAATTTTCTTGAAATGAGCTTTTTGCTTCTCATTCATGTACTCTTCGCCTGGTTGTTCTTGATAAGGTTCAACGCCGGCAATAGCTAATGGACCCATAGAGTCAATTGCAACAGTAGTCTTTTCATTGTCAGCCATAATAATCTTCCTTAACTTATTATCCTTTCACAGGAGGAACTAAGTGATTTAAAAAAGTAAATATCCGTTTTCTTGATAGCTTGCAATTATGCTTGATTTATTTTGTTCTATCAAGTTTATACATTCATTATTTGACATAAAACATGATTAGCACAATTATTTTTCTAAGATCATTGAACTAGGTATCGTTTTTAGGAAAAATTTTTGGCTCAAAGCTCATATCTATAAGCGATGATCTTTAAGAATAATGATGTAGCATTTGCTATAATAGCAGCTTGTAATTTATCAAAATACTGCATAAAAACGCTCGAAATGGACGATAAGAATTTTTCAAATCAAATCTTACAAGGCTTTACCGCAACTGATGGGGAACAAAAGCCTTGTGATAACGTAAATCCTAATCAAGATGCTAGAATTGAGCCTACCTTTGATGCTCCTTTAGAATCAAAGGAGAGTATCGATAGTCAAGATGAGTTTTTTGACTCAGAGAAAAAGGTAGAAAAGTCTATTCAACAGGATAATTCAACTCCTTATACAGAGCCTAAAGCTGAAGGAGAATTTGCTCATGAGCAAGTTCCTAGAGAAAATCCAACTCAAAACACTTCAAAGGAAGAGCAAGTTTCCCCTTCAAATACACCAAAGCAAGATAAAAACACTAAAAAGCAAAAAGGGAAAAAGTCTTTTAAACGTAGAGTAGTTTTATTCTCCTTAAAGGTAGGCTGTGCAGTATTTGCTCTTTTAGCACTTTTATTTATCTACTATGATTCAGTGGTCTTATCAAAATTTGGTGTAGATGATAAGTGGGTGTTACCTGCGGTAGTGTATTCAAGACCACTTGAGTTATACCCAGATCAAAAACTTTCCTTTAAGCAAATGAAGTATGAACTGCAATTGCTTAAGTACAGGCAGGTTTCAAATCCTCAAAATCCTGGTGAATATGCGGTAAACGAAAGCAAAAACAGAATGGTTATCTTACGTAGACCATTTGAATTCCCAGAAGGAGCTGAAGACTCTATTTCTATCATGGTTCAATTTAATGGCCAGAGAATTGCTAACATAATCAATGCCGATACTAGGCAAGAGTTAGGTTATGTGAGAATGGATCCTGTACTGTTAGATAGAATTAACCGTATTGATCCAAAAGAAGACAGAATCTTTATTAGCCTTCAAGAAGTACCAGAGGACTTAGTTACTACCTTACTTGAAATTGAGGATAGAAGCTTTAGAACAAATCTTGGTGTAAATTTCTTTGCTATAGCAAGAGCCTTTGTTAAAAATACCATTGCTCACTCGGTAGTTGAAGGTGGCTCTACTATTACCCAACAGCTAGTTAAAAACTATTTTTTAAATTCTCAAAGAAGCTATACCCGTAAGTTTAAAGAGATCATTATGGCTTTGATCATGAATCATCGCTATACCAAAGATCAGATCTTAGAAGCTTACTTAAATGAAATTTACCTAGGTCAAAATGGTAGTGCAGGTATTTATGGTTTTGGTCTTGCTTCTTATTTCTATTTTGGTGTACCAGTATCAGAGCTTACTCAAGAGCAGATGGCTTTATTAGTAGGTATTATTAAAGGTCCATCCTTCTATGATCCGTGGAGACACCCTGAAAAAGCACTAGAGCGTCGAAATGTAGTACTTGCAGTGCTTAAAAATCGTGGCAGAATCACTCAAACAGAGTATGAGCAATATACAGCAAGACCTTTAGGGGTTATCAAGCGTGGCTCTATGAATTACTCTAAGACCCCAGCCTTCATGGGCGTTTTAAAGCGTGAGATCTCCTCTAGATTTGATAAGGATTTCTTATCTGGTAACGGCATTAAGATTTTTACAAGCTTAGATCCTCAAGCACAACTAGCTGCTGAAAACGCTGTAGAAAAAGAGCTCCTCCAAATTGAAAAAGAGCGCCACTTAAAAGGTCTTGAAGCTGCCATGGTAGTAAGCTCATGGCGTACTGCTGAGGTCAGTGCCGTGGTAGGCAGTAGAACCCCTCAATACGCAGGCTTTAACCGTGTGGTAGAAGGTAAAAGACAAGTAGGCTCTATCATCAAGCCATTTGTTTATTTAACTGCATTTCACAATGGTATTCATACAGGAACTATCGTACATGATGCACCTATCACTGTGCGTCTTGCTGACGGTAAAAAGTGGCAGCCTCATAACGACGATAAAAAGTGGCATGGCAGTATGCCAACTTACGTGGCGATGGCCCGTTCTATGAATATTCCAACTGTAAAAATTGGTATGAGAGTAGGTTTAAATTCAGTTCGTGATACTTTAGTATCAGTAGGTATTGATAAGAAGCGTATTCCATTTTATCCATCCATGCTACTTGGTACCATTGAGCTTACTCCTTTTGAAGTAAATCAAATCTATACCTCTTTAGCTACAGAAGGTCGTTATCAGGATTTGACAACCTTAAGAACCGTGATTAAAAACGGTAAGATAGTCTATGAGCGCGAGAATAATAAAGGAGTTCCAACCTTAGATCCTAAAGATTCTTACCTAACAATGTTCGTAATGACTGAGGCTACAAAAATTGGTACTGGTCGCAGAATCGGAAGACTATTCCCTAATATCAATATTGCAACTAAGACAGGTACCACTAATGACAGTCGTGATACTTGGTCTGTAGGTATTGATTCAGATCAAGTAGTCGCCACTTGGGTTGGTTTTGATGACAATAAACCTACAGGCTTATTTGGATCTTCAGGTGCGATGAGAGTATATGCAAAGTTCTTACAAGAGCGTGGTGTAAACTCCCTTGAACTTACTAAGCCTAATGGCATTAAATTTGTAAAATTTAATAAAGATGGCAATATTGTTGGTGATCATTGTTATCTACCTGGTTTAACCTTATTACCAGCTCGCTTAGATAAAATTCGCTATGTTGACCAAAACTGTACTATAAGTGCAGAATCAGATTTTCCTAAGGCAGTACCTTACTCACCTGATGAGTCCTTTGATTAAATAAAAAAGAGTGGCTTTAGCCACTCTTTAAACAATCTTTAAATCTTTAAGCTTCTGTATTGATAGCTCTTGAACCATCCTCACGGGTATAGGCACTTGGAGTTTTACCTTGCAAGTAATAGCTAAAAGCTAGGATAGTAGCTATGATTTCAAAGAGCTCTTTTGGAACTTCCTCTCCTTCTTCAAGGGCTTTTAATTGATTGAAAAGCACAGGATCTTTATGTACATAAATACCTAATTCTTTTGCCATATCGATAATGGCTTGTGCTTTTTCATTTTCACCTTTAGAACTTACATATGGAGCAGCATCTCCTTCATGGTAGCTTAAACCAATGGCAGCTTGAGCTTTGTCGTAAGTAGCTTTAAAGGAGTTGTCCTCATCGGTAGCATCAATTTTTTTATTTCCATCAACAAAAACTTGTGCTTCTAAAGTCTCAGCTTCAGCCTTTAGATTATCTTCTTTGGTAATAGAAGCTTCATTATTAGGATCTATATTTTCTTTCTCATTATTTTCCATAATACATTTCCTAAATATCTAAAGATAAGTTAGAGCCATCATTGCGTTTTACAGGGCTTTCTTGCTGCTTTACGCTATTTAAATGTACCTGACCTAAACGGGCGCTAGCACTTCTTGTAGTAATACCTATCTTTTGTAGCTCTGCTTTTAGATGAGGTAGAGCTTCTTGAACCTTTTGTAAAGCTTCAAAAGTAGTAGTTACCACTGACAATTTTAACTCTGGGATTTTAGCAACCGCTCTAATCTCAATTGGACCTAAGTTTTCTAAGTCAAAAGCAAAGGTCAAATGCCAAGATTTTTTACCGTCTTCTTCAACTACAGGTTGAGCATTAAAGCCACCTTCTTTACCACCATCATAGGTAGGTGGTAGTGGTATGTATTGATATAGTAGTGGTAAATTCTCTTTAGCTGGATTTTGCAGACGAGTAATTTGCTCAAGAGTATCAGAAGATAACTTCTTGATTGTCTCAGCATCATCCTTATTTAAAGCTTTTGAAATTTCATCTGCTTCTTTATCATATTCTTTGCCTTCATTTGAAGCACCTTTCTTTAATAATTTATCAATAGATTTTCCAAGTTGAGAGAATCTAATAGATAACAATAAGAAAGCCCACTGATGCAAAGCTAGTGCTTGTGGGGTGGTAGGTGACATTGGCACTTGAGTGAAGGTAAGCCAATTAGTTACGGAAGGTAAATCCTTGACTGGGTCTTGTAATTTGTCTAAAAACTTTTGAGCTTCATTTCTTAGTGTGTCTGGTAAATTAGTATTACCAATCTGCTGTTTTAAAGCAGCCATATAACTGTCTAAAGGTGAGCCTTTAGCACTTAAAGACAACAACTGATTTTGATTGATAGCTATATTCTGATTAGTCTCAGATGGTTCATTTTTAACAGTATTCTTTTTACCACCAAAAATAGAAGCAATTTTTGAGAATAGGGAAGACTTCTCTTGAATAGGAGCAACCTCATCAACTACTGATTGATTTGGTATAGGTTCACTATTACCATTAGTAATCACTGCAGCTCCAGCAGTTTTTTCTGGAATTGAGTTAATAGTGATATCATCAATGCTATCGTCTTGAGTAATAGCACTTAAATCCTGACCTTTACCTTTAGTATCAGAAGGTACCACACTTTCTTCAAGCTCATTTTTAGGAATAAGATCATTTAAAATCTTAGAGCTAATATTTTGCTTTTGAGAATTGGTGTAAGTGATATTGGTATTTTGCTCACTATTTAAAGAGTCATAGCTATTTGAGAATAGTGATGGCTTACTTTGCTCAGCCTTCTTTAAAATAGAATCGATTACTTCCTTATTATCAGTTTTGAGTGGATCGTAATCATCTATTTTGTCTTCACCTAAAGTCTCATTACTCAAAGTAGTTTTAGCTGAGGTATTTTGCTCTGCTTTAGTATTTAAGTTTTCACTCTCTTGAGTTTCTGTTTGAGCTTGTGATTGAGCTTGATATTGCTTACTAAATTCAACTGCCTTTTGAGCAAGGGTCGTAGCTTTTATATCTTCACTCTTATCTAAAGTAGTCTCTGCAGAGGTATCACTATCAGTTGTTATAGTACCTTGTAAAATCTCTGGAGCCTTTAAATTTAAGTTAGTCTCACTGTTGTCTACAGTGGTATCTTGATTTAAAGGAGTAGCATTTTGAGTATTTACTAAAGTTTGTGGATTAGAAACTACATTGTCATCAACTTGAACAAGATCATCTTGAGCAATTGAGTTTTCACTTTGGACTTGGTGTTCTTGCTCTTTTGTAAGTTCTTCTGTAACTTCAATCTCTTGTTTTTGCTCTGAAGTTGTTGCTGTTACAGTGGTACTTGCTTTATCTTGAGTAACTTTTGCATTGTTTTCTTGAAGCTTATCCTCATCAGAGTCAGTCTCTAAACTTTGATTTTCAGAATCTAAGCTTTCAGTATCTTGATTTAATTCTTCTTGAGAGGAGAGAATTCTATCAATTACTTTTTTATCTTCAGGATTGATAGCAGGACTTACTTTAAGATTGTCTTTTTTAGCAAGATTAGAAGCTAGATCTTCAATCTCATTAGCTTCATTGTCCAATACATTACTTGCAAGATTTTCTTTTGCAGCCTGAGTTACAGTATTAGCTTTTTCACTTGCGTTTTTAACTTTAGAATCAGTAATAGGATCTTCAAGCTTAATATCAGCTTTAGTCTCAACCTTGTCACTTACAACTGTTTCTTGTTCTGTAAGCTCTTTTTCTAAGATAGCCTTAGTTTGCTCATTTACGCTAGCTTGTTTTTGAGCTTGAGATAAATCCTTTATAAAAGTATCGCTAATAGGTTTATCAGTTACTTTTACTGCCACATATGGCATAGCCTGATGATGGGCATAAACAGAATCAGAAGCTTGATAGCTAAAGTTTAAAGGTTTGGTAAATTCTGCACTTTGTTTTTGAGCTTCTTTCTTTTGTGCTTCAATTTGAGCCTCAAGTTGTACCTTGATTTGATCTTTTACAGTTTCTTTAATTTCAAGGTTACTTTTTTCAATTTGATCTTTTACGTTTTGGGTAAGCTCATTAACAGTTTTATCTACGCTCTGAGTAAGCTCGTTTACTGTTTTATCTGCAAGATAGTTAGCTTGCTGTTTAGCAAGCTCATTTTGAGTTTGAGTGTTTTTAGCTAGAGCATTTTCAATAGCACTTGCAATTGCTTCTTTTGTGTTTAAATTTACGTTCTCAAGTTGAGATTTAACACTCTTACTTAATTCTTCAACTGCATCACGTGCAACTTGTTTTGCTGTATCTTGGCTAAGTTGTAATTGAGTTTTAACGCTTTCTTTTAAAACCTCTTTTACAGCATCTTGTGCAATCTTTTTAATTTCATCTGCACTTAATGAAGGTTCAGCATTAGCTTTAACTGTAGTTGTAGTAGCCTCATTGTGAGTCTTTACTTGTTGAGTTAGTTGTTCATCAACCTGCTCAAGCTCACTTTGAGTTACGCTAATAGTAGAGTTCATCCTTTGAGCAGGATCTGGAAGCTTTCCTTCGTTTGCAAGCTTAATTCTCTCAGCTCTAAATTGCTGTTGCAATTTAGCAGCTCTTGCTGATAACTCAGCTAGACTTAATTTTGAGACTTCAATCTTGTCAGGTGTTGTGTTGGCTGCAGGAGCCTCTGAAGTCTTACTTTGAGTTGAAGTATCTTCCTTTACTGGAATTAAATTGCCATCTCTAGCGGTTTTAGCAGCTTTAGCAATGATATCGTGAATTCTTTTGGCTGTATCTTTGGAGATATTGTCATAAGCTGTAGTTTCATCAATAGCTTTAGATTTATTTTGTTTAAAGATATCAAGATAAGTTGTATCTTTTGGAAACTCTTCTAAAGCTTTGCGCAAATATCTAGTCATCACCTGAGGTGTGCTACAAGCAGCAGTTTGTGTTACCTTAGGTTGTGCTTTAACTTCGGTTTTAGGTAAAGTGCTTAAGACTTCTGGCTGATTGCTTTTAATATAGGCAATAGAGGCACTTAACGCATCTTTTGTAGCTTGTTTTTGTCTAAAGGACAAATTGTCAGATGGAGCATAAACATCACGGATAGCCAAATCACGCTGTAAACCTGCGCCCATGTTTTCACAATCGGTTAAATTTACAACAGCTTGGCAGACAAACTTACCTAGTTGTTGACCTGCAATAGTACCTTCTTGTAAGGCAGGAGGTAGTGCTTTAAAGTCACTTTCTAAAGTATTAGCAGCATCCTTTGTTCTTACAAGTCTTTGTTTATCAGATAAATCCTGAGCTACTTGTTCTTGTAAATTAGGATCACGATTGATTACTTGAAGGGTGAGCTTACGATAATTAGCCATGCTTTGAGAGTTTTCATTAACAGAGAGTTTGGCTAATTTTTCAGGATCACAAGCAAGAGTAGAGAGATTAGTATTTAACTGATTAAAAGTAGTTAAATGCTCAGATGATAAAAGATCTTTTTTTGTTGAAATGACACTTAAGTAAGATTTAGTCGCATTTATGTTAATTTCTGCGCCTAATTCTTCAGTTGCATTCTGATTATTAGTTTGATTTATTTCAGCATTAGCTTGTGTTTTAGCTGAATTTTTTACTTCAACGTCAAAAGTGTCCATGATGATGTGATCTTTAAGCTTAATCTTTGTATACTCTCTATACAATATAATACCAAAATTTACTTATATTAGAGTCTTGTTGTTTCACGCTTTAAACAAATTTTTAATTTTTTTTCACGTCAAATTAGTAAATAAAGTATTAAGCTTGTAAGCATATACAGTCACTAGTTTTAACCTAAACTAAATTTCTAAAAAACAATCTCAATACAGTAATCATGAAAATGAAAAATATTGCTACTTCTAATTCTATAGAAGAGATTATTGCGAATAATCAAATCTATGTTGATAAAACTCATATATTGTTTGATTTAATTTCTAACCATGAGAGAGTATTTTTCTCAAGACCAAGTCGTTTTGGTAAATCTCTTACTTTAAACACAATTGCAACCTTGTTTGAGCAAGGAGTTGATCCTGTCTTTAAAGATACGTGAATTGCAAATCATTGGCCTTATCGTACGTATCCTGTTTTAAACTTAAGCTTTTTAAAATTCTCTGTCGATTCTGTAAAAGAGTACAAAAGAGCTTTTAATAATACGATTTCAGACTTTGCCAAAAAGCTTAATTTATCAGATTACGTAGAAGATCCTGAACCAAATCAAAGTATTCAGCATTTATTAGATTCCTTAGGTGATTCCCAAGAAATTGTAATTGTAATTGATGAGTATGACTGTCAATTGACAGCAAATATCAACAATGAAGAATTATATGAAGAGTTTAGAAAATGCTTAAGAAGTTTCTTTGCAAATCTTAAAGATGAGGAGAAAATCAGATTCTTAATTGTAAGTGGTGTAACAAGATTAAAAGATGTTTCTATTTTCTCTGTAGGCTCTGATATTGAAGATATGACTTACAGTCATTTAATTGCTAACCTTACAGGATTTACTAAAGAAGAGATAAAGCATTATTATCATGATTATTTGATTCTAGCAGCTTCTTATCTTAATAAAGTTAATCAAAATGATGTCACTGACGAGATGATTGATGAGGCTCTTGAACGCTTAGCTTATGAGTACTATGGCTACTGCTTTGATGAATTCTACCAAGACAAAGTTTTCTCTACTTGGTCTGTAAACTGTTTCTTTAAAGCTCTAATTGAAAATAAGTCCGCTCTTTTTGGAGATTACTGGTATAACAACGGTGGAGTGCCTACAATTTTAGGTAACTATTTAAGTATTCACAGTTTGGTTAATATTGAAAAGTACATCGAAAATGCTGATTTTGATGCCAATTATTTTGAGTTTAAAAATCCTATTTCGTTAATTACAATCGATCAAGACGTACTGCTGTGTCAACTTGGCCTTTTAACTTTAGCATCAGCATATCAATCTGATGTAAAACTAAAACTTTCTATTCCAAATGACGAAGTTAGACGTGCTTTTGTAAGAAATGTGTCCGATAATTCAAAGAATAAAGATCTATAAAGTTTAACGCACTGACAGAGCAAAATTTATCTTAAGAGTGTAAAACTGCATAACCATAACTAAGATGTGATTAATGTATAGTGCTCAAACTGTAACAAATTGATAGAATATAAGCTGTATAAAAAAAGGTGAACTTATGAAGAAGAAAACAATATTTGCGCTAGTAAGTTATTTATTACTAAGTGTCCCTTCTACTGAATGTTATGCAGCACATTCCTCATTAAGTCCTATGTCTCCAAGACAAAAGACTGTGGTTGTAACTAAAAAAGACTATAGTTATGGTCTTACTGTGCTACCAGGTAACTCCATTGATGGCCTTGAATATATCAATAGAAATCTAGGTTGGAGAACTAACTACGAGATTTTAGACCGTTATATTTTACGTCCTGTAGCTCACGGTTATGACAAGTTACCTGAAGGTGCTAAAAACTCAGTACACAACTTCTTTTCAAATATTTCTGATTTAAATAATACAGTTAATAATGCTTTATTAGCTCGTCCTAAAGATAGTTGCATCTCTATAAGTAGATTCTGCATCAATTCAACAATCGGTTTGTTAGGTTTATTCGATGTTGCAACTAAGATGGGTATTGAACAAAAGGCTATGAGTTTAAATACCGTGGCAGGTAAAGCAGGTGTAGATCAAGGTGAGTACTTGATGGTGCCGGTTCTTGGTCCTACCACAGAACGTGGTTTAGTAACTAATACTGCTGATTCTTGGCCTTATATGTTCTTAAATCCATACGCAGCAGCTGCAGCCTTTGCTGTTCAAGCTGTAGATACTCGTGCTTCTTTAATTCCACAAGAAGAAATGGTTGATAAAGCGGTTGATCCTTATGCTCAAATGTGCCAAATCTACCTAATGCATCAGGAAGGTAAAGTAAATCCTGAGGCAAGTATGGAGAATAAAGCTGATGAGAATGTGGATGAATACTTAGAAGAGATCGATTCACTATGAGTTTCAAGCAGTTAGAGCAGGTAAGAGCTAAAATCGATGAGGTCGATAAGAATTTAGTTGAGCTCTTAAAAAAACGACAGGATTTAGTAGTAGAAGCTGCATCCTTAAAAAAAGATCTTGATGTTAGTGCCTACTCCCATGAAAGACAGACCTATGTGTTATCTCATGTAGAGGAAATTGCAAGATCTTTGCAATTACCGCAAGGACTACTTTCAGATATCATGAAGCGCGTTTTGCGTGAGTCCTATAAATTGTGCTCTGGTACTGATTTTAATTACCCTCGTTGTTTAAAGGAAAGTGGCGATGTTGTCATCGTTGGTGGCAACGGTGGTATGGGACGCATTTTTGCAAGCTACTTTGAAAACTCAGGCTACAAGGTATTTTCTTTTGGCCATCGTGGTTGGGATAAAGCTCCTGAATACTTAAAGACCGCCAAAATTGTAATCGTATCAGTACCAATTGATATTACCATTGATGTCATCAAGCGTTTGTCTCCAATGTTAAAAAGCGACCAGATCTTGTGCGATTTTACTTCTGTAAAAGGTCCTATAGTTGAGGCAATGATGCAGTACCATAAAGGTCCTGTATTAGGCTTACACCCAATGTTTGGTCCTGATGTAAAGTCTTTAGTAAAGCAGGTGGTGGTAACAGTTCCTGAGCGCGATGAAAAAGCTTCTCAATTTTTAGTAGAGCAACTTCGTATTTGGGGCGCTACTATCTGTAAGTGTTCAGCTAAAGAGCATGATGAGGCTATGAGCATCATTCAAGCCCTAAGACACTTTAGTACTTACAGTTATGGAACCTTTTTACAAAAAATTGCTCCTAAGCTTCAAAAACTTAAAGATTTGTCCTCACCAATTTATCGTCTAGAGTTGATGATGGTTGGTCGTTTTTTTGCTCAAGATCCTCGTTTATATGCTGACATTATTATGTCGTCAGAGGCTAATTACGAGCTTATCAAGAGCTTTGTAGAAAGCGTAACTAAAGAGCTTGAAGTAATCAAAAATAAAGATACAGATAAGTTTACTCAAGAGTTTTTAAAGACTCGCGATTACTTTGGGGAATTTGCCAATGAAGCTTTTGTTGAAAGTGGCAGAATCTTAGCAAAACTTCAAGACGAGAGAGAATAATGCTCAAAAAAATCGTCAAAGGATTGCTTATCGTTAGTGCAATCCTTCTAGTGTTGTTAGTAGTTGCTATAGTCACTATCAGTGTGCTTTTTGACCGTTATGTAGATAGAGCTATTACAAAGTTTAATCAAAAACAGTCAAATCTTGTGGTAAGTTATGAACCTGTGCAAACTAGTATTTTAAATAAGTCTGCGCTTATCAAAATTCATGTTATTCCAAATGACTTAAAGGTAAGTTTTGAAAGTAAATTAGACTTTTACCCACCTTTTATTAAATTAACCTTTACTAAGGTTAATGGCTCAGGCAATTTAGATAGTAAATTAGCCTCCTTAAATCTACCACCTATCAATATCGATGGAAATTTAAAGGTAAATCCTTTTACCTTAAGTGTTAATGGCGCTTTAAATACCAGCAAATTTGACTATATTTTAGAAGATGGTGTGTGTGCTATTGGTAATTCTGCGGTTACTTTTAAAACTCACGATTTGTCAAAGATTAAGTTAGCCTTAAATTTAGGGGATAGCAAATGCCTATCTTCAAAGATGTACGGTGGTCACAGTGCTTTTAATTTGTTACTGCAAGATTTCAAAGTAGACTCGGTTGCTAATTTAAAACTAGCCTCAAAGAGTTTTTCGTTAGATGAGGTTACCTTATCTTTTAAAAAGTTTGAAGGTTTAGTCTCTACTTTATATGCCATAGGTTTTTCACCTGATGATAATGTTAAAGATAAGTCTTTAGCCGATAAAGTATTAGTAGATAACTTTAAATTAAACTTTAAATTACTCCCACAAGGTAAATATCAGGATTTAGCCTTTAAAGGAAACTTTAATCTTAAATTTGCTATGCCTTATATCAAGGACAATGCAACTTTAGATTATTTTGATTTAAGTAAGGTAAATTACGACTTTACCTTTAGTGGCATCAATGTAACTAAAGCCTTGAAACTTGCTAAACAAAAAGATTTAGAAATTGAGAAATTAACTGAAGTTTTTCCTAAAAAACTATCAGCTGAAGTTAAAAACTTTTCCTTTTCACACGATAATAAGGATGCAAGCTGTAATTTAACTTCTAGTCTTCTTTTAAAAGGTCAAAAATTTGATCTAGACAGCCTTAAGTTAAACTCTAACTTTAAGGTTGATACAAGTTTAGTAAATTTATATTTATCAGAACAGTATAGTGAAGCTTTAAACAAGTATCTTGATTTAGGTATGCTTAAAAAGGTTGGTAATAATTATCAAGCTAATCTTAAAGTTATCAATAAGCAAGTATATTTAGGTGGTCAGAATCTGTTAGATGTAGCATCAGAGGATGCTAGTCGTGAAATTTTAGATGAGGATAAGTAAGTAATTATGAGAGTTTTATTATATATTGCTATGCAAGTTGCCGTATTGGTACTAGTAAGTATCGTAGGCTCTATTCTACTTAATATTTTTGGTATTCAAATATCTTCTCAAGATTACAGCTCACTGCTTATCATGTGCGCCATCTTTGGCTGTGTAGGATCTTTTATTTCCTTATTCTTATCAAAATCGATGTGTAAAAGAGCCTATGGTGTAAGAGTAATTACTACCCCTCAAAATCGTCAGGAGCAGTTTTTAGTTAATACTATTGCAGCTTTGACTCAAAAAGACGGTTTGGCAATGCCTGAGGTTGGTATTTATCAATCCCATGATCCTAACGCTTTTGCGACAGGCGCTTCAAAGGATGCTGCTTTAGTTGCTGTTTCTACAGGTTTATTAGACTCTATGACTGAAGATGAGGTTGCAGGTGTTTTAGGTCATGAGATCTCTCATATCAAAAATGGAGATATGGTAACTATGGCTTTATTACAAGGTGTATTAAATACCTTCGTGTACTTCTTCTCTTATGTAGTAGCATTTGCTATCGTCAACGCAAGTCGTAGTAACAGCAATGATAACCGTGGCGCTTCTTTTGGATCATCTATGATGTTCTATACTGTAAATTCCATCATGCAGATGGTATTTGGTATTGGTGCCACCATGATTTTAATGTGGTTCTCTCGTTACCGCGAATATCGTGCTGACGCAGGTTCTGCTAGTTTAAATGGTAAGCAAGCTATGATTGCAGCCTTGCAGGCTCTACAAAGAGATGTAGCTCCAAAAGAAGATAAAGAGCACAGCTACATGCAAGCTTTATGTATCAATGGTCCTGTTACCGTATCAGAATTATTTATGTCTCATCCTCCACTAGAGAAGAGAATTAGAGCTTTAGAGCAACTCTGACTACTCTCCTTGGCAAGCCAAGGAGGTTCTTACCTGATGACATTATGCTGTAAACTTACATCATTTTCAGACTTGGGTAATACAGTCTTTCTGTCAGAGCAGAGAACTTAACAACCGTGCA
>Ga0256404_1002023_pt1 | contig 46156 bp, 48 predicted proteins | sample RumenRJG_01DNA_FD_185990 | JGI IMG/M metagenome (GOLD analysis project Ga0256404, IMG submission 185990) | Bovine rumen microbial communities from Lethbridge, Alberta, Canada - RJG_01 | ecosystem: Host-associated > Mammals > Digestive system > Stomach > Rumen | place: Canada: Alberta | collected... | reverse complement strand
TCATTGTCAATATGCTTGGAGCTTTAGCTGCATATTGTTTCTTTCCAAAGAAACCAAGCATCGCTTGCGAAAGAGCCATAGACACACAACTCACACTATTCTGAATTCGTCGAACTCACGTTAATATAATCTCAGATTCCAAAATGGAGAAAAATGCAACTATCTCTTCTTTTATCTTTGCAAGATATGTTTTCGTCTTATCATACTTGTCAATATAAGACTGTAATCCGTTAACATCTGCATGGATAAATTCATCCATGACGTTAACACCACAAAAAAAATTTGAAAGAACTGATACATCATCAATTCTTTCAAACTCTAATTGTATATCTGAGAAACTATTTCCAGATGACATTATACTTCTTTATTCCAGCTATGTTACGAGCGACTTGTTCTTTCTCGCTATCTGTCAGGCAATTATTTCTAACACGCTTCATCTTTGCACGCGCTTCACGTGCAAGGCTACCTGATAATTTTGAAGGTGTACTTTCAAATCCAAACATAGTGTATTTAGTATTTGTTTCAATGCAAAGATAAATAAGAATATTATATTTTGCAAATATTTTAATTATTTTTTATTATATTGAACCTCACACAGAAACCACAGAAACCACAGATATCACAGAGCAAATGTATCTACCAGCCGCATGAATCATCTATAATAGTTAGATTATGGTTTATATCAACTTTTTGCAAAATACATTGCAGTTTTTCATCCAACATTTCTTGCAATAATCTCAAAAACTCAGTATTAGCTAAATTATTAATAGCGTGAGGACCTCTTTTAGGATAAACAGATAATAAAACAAGATTCTGAAAAGAAGACGACGTATAAAAGTTCATAAGTTATGCAATAGCATTCAGTTTCTGAACAAGATCCTGATATTCAGAATTGTTTGGAAGTTCTACATTATACTTATAAAGATCATCGCACATTTCACTAAAAAGATTTGCGCTATGATGAAACTCTTTTACTGCATTCTTCATGCCAACATAAACTGCAGACTTATGAAGTTTATTATAGACTTCGAACATTTTCTGGCGTGTCTTTGCGAACTCTTTAAACAACATGATAGAGTCTTCTACACTTAATTCCACAAAATACTCATGAACAATTTATACAAATTGAAGAATATCACGTGTAACCTCTTCTACAGGCTTTTTTATAGAATTAATTCTATCCAAAAAACTATCAATGTCAGAAGAGCAAACATCAATTTTTTCTGTTTGTTTTTTGACACTAATGAATGTTTTTTGTATAGTTTCAACACAAGTACACATAACTCAAATAATTAACTCCGATGCAAAAATAGTTTATTTTATCTTACCACGCAAATTATTAAAGACAAATTTATATTTATAAGTTAATAAACCTTTTCGTAAACAGTAAACCATAAACTAATAAACCAATCAACCCTTAAACCCTAAACTAATAAACAGTAAACTTCAAATTTATAATTACATAATTCAACATCGCACGATGTGCGACTAATTTGTAACTCGCAATTCTAAATTTGTAATTTATAAATGGTTGATATCCTTTATGTTTTAATTTCCTCCGTATAATTATCGTGTAATTATATCGTTAATGTATGACATATATTCCGTCTTTTTCAATTTCTTTCTTTAGAAAAGGGTTAATATGTTTGTGCATTCTAACAATATCAACGGAACACTCAAGTATGTTTTCAAGGTAGCGTTTTAAACGAGATACCAATATAATTTTTGGTTCCATTTCAACACATATATCAACATCGCTACCTTCCCTCTGTTCTTCTCTTGACACAGAACCAAAAAGACGAAGCGAACGGATACCAAATTCTGTGCGCAACTGGCTCGAATTGGCTTTTAAGATGTTGATATAATCTTTCCTTGTTTTCATATTCTAATCATTACATTGGCAAAGATACATTATGTTTTGCAAAGTTGCAAGAAAACAGCCACTTTTGTTCTTAGTAACACTATTGTTACATTATTAGTTGTTTTTCGCTCTTTGTATGGAATTATCGTTTGCGATAATAAAAAAAGAAGAATATGAGGATGTAAAACAAAATTTTACAATGCCCCATATTCTATCTTTTATAGATAGCATCGCTATCCCCATACAAAGAGATGTTTACCTTTGTTCTTTTTATTCGTTTGATATCCTTTGCGCTTATTGCGCATTGGTGCATCAGCACATGATTTTCTAAGGGAATGAATAGAGGTGTCCTCTGAAAGAGGATGTTAAGTTGATGTTGGTTTTGAAAGCTCGCTTTCTATAAAATAAACATCAGCCTTGACACTGGCTCAGAATGAGCCACCTATATCACTTCCCATTTTCTTCTTTAAAATTATTCTTTTATTAACGATATAATTACACGATAATTATACGTTCAAAAAACAACAGCAATGAACTCAAGCAAGTTGGTTAGCCCTTTCCTTTTGGAGAGGGATGGGAGAGGCTCCCTTGTTTTTACGCCCCCATTACCAAGTATCAAAATCTGGTCAGAAATTCTCAAACAATAAAGTCTAAGTTTTGGGAAATCCAAAGTCCATCAAGTACCCAGCCATCCCGTTATGATATGTAGTATTGAGCTGCCTCATTCCTTTTCTTTATTACTGTGTTCGATGGTTCTCCCATCGATTATCTCTTTGTCCCGTATGTTGCGATATTATCACGACCACTATTCATACAGGTTCTTCCTCCTATATTGTTCCGTCATTTCCAGAAGTTTTTTAAACTTCTCTACCCTCTCCAACTTCATCTTCCCAGCATTCAGTGCCTTTCTATTGGCTTTGCACCAATTCAGCATATCGTGCTCTTCAATCCGATGACGTGAGGGATTTCTATGATAGGTTTCGATAAACCAAACCACCTCATCATAACGATTATTCCAACGTTCATTTTGCGTCATAAAGCACCTTAATCAGTAATATCCTCCTCTTCAATATAGTCACTAATATAGGTTTTACCAGCTTTCTCTTTATCATACTTCACCATGTCAACAAAACCCCTATCTGATGACATCTTTAATGTGCCTTCACAAGAGTATTGACGAGAAAGCAACTTCCATTTGACAGTAACATCTGCGACATCATAAGGCAGGCGGACAAAGAAATCATCAGAACTGGCGTCGTCGCCAGGTATAATGCTTTTGCCATACATAGTAACCCCTGAGCCATTTTCTAAAGACACATTACGTATACCTGTAAAAGAAATCAAATCCGGGAAAGATTTTTTCTTCTCGACATTATCCTTTATGAACCTCACATTCTCATTCTCAAAATGGAAAACTATCTTATAGTCATCAATAGGGGATTTACCCTGATTGACAACCAGGAATTTCAATGGGCAATAGGAAAGGTTCGTTTTTATGGTACCTCTTATGATTTTTGCTTGTGCAACAACAGGCGGGTTAAACCGTTCTGCCATTGCCGCAATACTTTTTAATTGGGCCGACCAACTACTTAACGCAGTCCCCAAAGCTATATTTTCTTGCTTTACTGTCTTTTTAGGCTCCACTTTCGGAGCTGGCTCCTTATAATAAATACGAGCATATTGAGGGTGAACTATCTTTTCTAAATTTCCATCCTCAAAAGTAATAGCTACTGCATAATCTTCTGCTACAATATCCAAATAAGTATGCAATACAGGCTTGTTAAGTTCCAATAAATCAATGATATCCTGCCACGATTTAATGTCTATACTAAATAATCCATTCTTGCGATTCTCATCATCTTTAATGCGGACATATTCTTCAATGGTAGCATCCTTATCAGCAGTTGTGGCAAATATCAAACGACGGAGAGCGGGTTTGAAAGCCCTTGCATTATTAATCTCATCATCAATCTCATCAGTTGTCAGAGGCTTATTTCCGGGCTTACATTTACACTGTATCCCACTATATTCATTTTCACCCTCACGATGGCCACAAATATCTACGCCTTTCTGAGCCTGACCATTGCGACCATTCTTCTTTATGTCTTCACTCTTCCACTCTGCACGCCAGAGTATAAGGCAGAGGGATTCAAAGTCCTGCCAATTAGCTGGTTTCCTAAGCGTCTGCGATATTTTCATTTTTTTGTTCCTTCCAGAGTTCTACAACATCCAACGTCTCGTTGTCAGGCTTGTTCTCATCCTCGATACGGTCTATTTTTACAACCACCGGCATATCAGCCAGTTGACCTGCTACCACACATACGCCTGTAGAAAGAATGGGCAGCGATTCTACCGACACTTTATCAAGGTAAGATATTGTATTATTCACTTGCTCTATGTCATGCTGATTAACGAGCCTATGAATAAAATAGTTATGCAACTGGGATATGATTGTTGAGGAAATATCTGAAGGGCGTTGACTGGCAATTGTCATAAACACGCCAAACTTACGACCTTCTTTAATGATTTCCTCAAAAACCTCCAAGCGGTAATCTTTCCATTCTTCACTTTCGCGAGTTGATTGATACGAGAGTATATTATGAGCTTCATCAACAATAATATTCAGATGACCATTATTCCTTCCTTGCTTCTTGTGCTCGTTATAGAGTTTGTTAGATATAAGCAGTGGAATACGCTTTTTGGTGTCAATATTCACATCACTTAAATCTATAACCACTACATTATGGTTATTCCACATATCTGCTTGGTCTGTGAAATCAAGCACCTTATCAATATCCTTTTCTGCACTCTTTAATTTCTGGATTGCAGGCGCAATATGTTCATTAACAGCCCGATTATCCAGCACATCATATATAAGACGCAGATACATTATATGAATGAAGTTCTTAAGAATATTCTCATCAAAACAATATTCTTCGACCTGATTATAGATTTTGAGTCTTTCTATTTGATTCGGACTTGCATTGAAATATATATTGCCCCCCCCACTGGTTGTATAATAACACTTACTCAACGCATGGAATCCGAAATCAACTTTCAATCCTCTATCTGCGCCTGTATGTTCGTCCCAGTTCTTAGGCAAGATGGCCTCCACATAATTGATAAGCAAATCTCCTTTCACATTATCAGACATGATAAGAATTCGCTTGATAACAGCCCTTAAAGCGTTCTTAAAATGCGTCTCATTCTGAGTAGGGTCATCATCTTTATTTATTTTCTTATACAGGTCAATACTCCTGCTTATAAATGGCCGCTGTGTCTTCTCCGTTGCGTTTGCAAAGATGCACAACAGGTTTAAATCAAGGAGGTCATTAGCCTCCATAGGTATCTTTCCATCGCCTTCTGGCTTTCGCGTTGAAAGTTTGTATACCTTTTTATCTTCAACTATTGCCTTGGGCTTTGAATACTCACCGTTGAAATCAAAGAACAGAAAATGCGAGTTGCTTTTGAACTGCTGGTTTCCAGTATAATGTACAAACAACTGCCTGTAGAGTTTTGACAGTGTATAAGATTTACCACTACCAGTGTTTCCAAAGATACCTATGTGGCTGGAGAATAATCTACCAATGCCCAATTGAATGGGGACCAAAGGATCATTGGATAATGTGCCTATCCGTATATACTCGTCCTGCTTGCCACCAAACGAATGAATCAAGTCAAACTCCTCCTTTGTAAGCAGGTAACATTCGTTATCAATCAGTGGAAGCTCGTTAACGCCTCGGCAATACTGACCATTTTCCAAAAAGCCAATGAGTTTCACTATCAAATAGCGTCCTATGCTTTTGGCAGCATCTTGATAATCTTTTTCTCTAGTCTCTTTGTCTTCTACAATATACTCGGATTCAACTTTCCCAATGATGGGCATAAACCCTTTCAGTATCTTTACATAGCTGCCCACAGAGACATTCTTTATTAATGTCCCTTTGTATATCAAATGTGAGGAGTTCTTGTTTTTATCCACACGTATTTTAACCGTGCGACCATCAACAGAATAAACATCACCTATTCTGAAAACGGAATTGTATATTGCTATGTCAGTATTACTTTCCATAGGTAACGATTCCTTTTGAAATCATCTCAAACAAGTCGTTTACTGTCTTAAAGTCAAACTGTGTAACGCTGTCTGCAAAATCTTTGTAAGCCTTCTCCTGACTTGAAGCATTGATGTCTTTTATTGAAGAAGGTGTAAGAATCACAATGTTGTTATTCAAGCAAACATCATGTAGCTTCAAATTTGCCTTAATGGTTGCACCATCCGCATCATTGAAACCGAAAATTACAATATGAAGAGTCGGGTTTGTATTTGCAGCTCGTCGGGTAATGTCGGAAATATGCTCGTCTGCGAAAGAGAAACCAGAAACAAACAATAGTGTATTCTCCTTCTCAAGATTATTAGAATACTGCCGCATCAGCTCATAGAAATGATGGTCTATAACCGACTCTTTGAACTTACGCTTTGTTGGATTAATCATCACTAGCTTATGATACTCATCAAAGAACGGCTTAAATACATCAGCATTTGCTAGTCCTTTTACCTCTGCCTCGGTTATCATTTCCGCAAGCGTCTTGTCAACGGTATCGCCTGTTGCCGGGTCTATTTTTGTCGTAGTAATGAAGTTATCAGCATCTATTCCGTCCAATGCATCCTTTACTGCCTGCACGGTAGGTAGTCCAATATCATTCTTGATAACATCACTGTCATTCTTCCAATGGATAGAACCGTGAATTTTGATCAGGTTAAACACCGGTATGTCAGACACATTCTGGAAATGAAGGCTGGTTTTACTAACAGTCTTCAGGAAACTGCCTGCATCATAAGCCTGCTCTATGCTACCCTGGAAGCCATCGTTCAGCTCCACGCCAAACCCTAATGCAGCCCGTTCCATCATCAAATCCACATTGGTTGTAAACATGTTCACTTGTTTTCCAACTAAACGATTGCTACGTTTATTGATAAGGCCATTCCAGCTAAGTAGAAACCTTCTATACTCGGCAAGTGTAGCGTCATAATTTGCACCTGCAGGTGCAACATTAGGATACATCACGCTCTCGAAGTATAGTTTCAAAATTGAGGCTTCCACTATTGCGAACTCTACTTTATCTCCCTCTGTATGTCGTTTCTCATTCAGTTCAGTTAACCATTTCTCTATATTGCCCAGCACAGAAAGAAATGGGCGTGACAATCCAGAACCATACAGAAAATTAACGTTGGCAGACTGAATATAATATTTTAAAGTTTCTATATGCATAACGCTTATACCTAAATTACCTCAACATGTCCTTCCTTAGTTTGCTAAAACACATAGTTCCATCCCTATATAATTCATTTTGGAAAATATCCGACTTGATAATATTGAAACTGAAACTTGGATGATGCAACGCATTAGCCATCATTGCAATTCGAGCATCAGTATATTTATAGTTCATCTCCAGCCAATAGAGCGCAATTTTCTTGTGATGTACATATCGCTCCTGAAGTTTGAATGTTTTTATCAGTGCATCATAGTCAGGATCTTTTGGCGTTAACTGTAAATCATAGTCTTGCGGCTTGGTTGAGGGGCGAAGACTTCCTGCCTTAGCTCCCTTTATTGGCACAACATGAAAATCCACTTGCCCATCAAAGTCATACATTGGACTTGTTGGGCTAAGTTTTTCATTAGGAATTCCCATTGTGCCAAGTACCCTTGTTTTTTTCAACCGCTGGTTACATACCTGACAGCTCGGAACCATATTATACAGCGAAAGCGCGACTAACATACATTTCGATTTTGGCAACACATGATCTAAATCGAAATGATGCTTATATCGATATTGGGGTTTGAATATCTTATCATATTTATCAGCCCCCCATCGAAGGCTCACGCCAACTCTTTCAAAATCGGCTTTTGTCTTATAGGGTCTTGCCGCTTTAACCATCGCCAACGAGTGCTTCGATTTTGTTTTTACCTTCTTCATTAGTTCCTCATCGTCCAAATTATTCAGGTAATACATTGCCTCTGCGTCAGGATCTATCTCATACACGTTTACATATGCCATGTCACAATACACGCACGATGATATGTTGAATCCTCTAGTTGGTTCTTTAAAATATTCTGCGATATCGCTGCTCCAGTGGTCGTAATCAAACAGATTGGTAACTAAATCATCATTGATGACATCGCGTCGAGCCAACGGTATTTGCTTGAACGAATTAAACCACAGAGTCAACTGATGGAAATCTGCCGTAAAGAAATCCTTTACTTCTACAGGGTAGCTGGCCAACTCTGGATATCTTCCTTGCAGCAAATGCCATCTCGCCTGCATCGCAGCATATTCGTTCTGGAATATTGCCTCGTAATCCGTCACATATTGTGTCCCCACGGGGTATGTCATCTTTCTCATTCTTCTTTCAGTTTTTCTTCCAACAGCCGTACTTGCTCTTGATGGTATCTCATTTGTTGCTCTATCACCATCCGTTTCGATTGTGTGTTATACGTTGTTTCCATTTGGTCATACAGGTTCTGGAAACTACGTTTCAGGTAGTCCTCTCCCAGATGGCTGATAGTATATTGGTATTCTGCCTTATTCTTCTCAAAAGTCTTTTTTCTCATCTCGTCTTTTTTCTCATAATAGCAGTCCAGTATATCCTGCAATTTCTGCTGCACTAAGTCACCGATGGCATAATCCAAGAAGAAACCACTTTTCAGCAGGTCATAGATATTTGAGCCTAGTGTTTCTTTCTCAACTCGGTCTTCATCTTCATCACCTTTTTTCAGGAATAGGATATTTGACTTAGGCAGGTCTGAAAGTATAAACGGCGAGTGCGTAATAATCATAATATTGATGCTTCTGATATTGGTTTTGTTGATGTGACAATAAGCCAATCTTTCCAAAAGTCTTTTCAAAAACTGGCGCTGGTATTCTGGGTGATAATACAACTCAGCCTCATCAAATATAAGGTTAATGTGGTGATACCCAACCACTCTCTTGCCATTCTCCTTGATACTTGCTATATTCTTGATGTGATAGTATATGTAACTCAGACTGTACAACATCTGCCTTTCACCACTACTCATGGTCTGAAGCGTCATCTTGTCATCATCCTCATCAGAAACAATCTTCCCCTTTTTCTTATAAGTCACCTCTGTCAAGAAGAACGCTGGCGGCAACAGCTTCATCATCTCATCGTAGGTCTCATATCGCTTACCTTTCAGCAAGGCCTTCGTCACTTCCAACTTATCTGCTTCCTTCTGATATCTCTTTTCTTTCAGATAATCCAGACATTGCTGTACTTTTACCGTGATGTGGCTATCCGTATTTCTGTCTATTTCCTTAATGACATCCTCTATAACTTTCTGGTGTTCGATGAACCATTTTTCTGCATTCGTATCGCTAACTAGGAATATCTGGTTCCCCTGCCCATCTGTTTCTGGCAAGACTGTCCCATCACTATCTTTATTCCACTGCGGTTCCGCTAATGCAACCAAGTCCTCAAAACCTGACATCTGATTGTATTGGGGATAGTTTTTGCATATCTTTAAGGTTTTATAGGCCAGATAAAACAATACTATCTCTTCTCTAGTTTTTCCACCTATATCTTCTATTTTCAAATCGTTTTTCAGATAAGCTGACCACAACTTCTCTATATTCTTTATCAATACATCTGTACTTTTCAAGATTTCGGCGCAAATAGGTTTCTCTTGCAAAAGGAGTTCCTTGTCACTCTTATACTCCTTATTGAACTTGTATTGTAATGTCTCGGGCACATAGTCATCTAGAAATTCCTTACCCTGCGAATGGAACAACAATGAGAGCACCTCTATCCGTTGCTTAGCCAGCAGATTCTCGTTATTCACATCTATTTGCCCTTTGTCCCTGAAGGGTGTCAACACTATGGGTTTATAGTATCCATCGTTCTTATGAAACAGGTATTCCATCCAGCTGCCATCATCAAATACGTTGTCTTTATTGAATGAGGTCTGGCTGTCTGCGGGATTAAATGCATATAAGCTATAGTTCACACTGATGGTATAGAAGAAGCCATTCAATATTTCACTTCGCTGTAACTCCGTCAGTCCGTGAATCTCAATTTGTTTCTTCACTCCGTTTACGACCTCATAGTAGTCTGTTCCGAAATCATTACATTCTATAAATTTCTGTACCCCATCCTGTTCAAAATGCAGTCTCCCTTTTATGCCGTAAGCATGACCTATCTCATCCGTCTCATCCACACCTTTCATCAGAAATGTATTTTCCGTGAAATTGTTAATGATACGATACATTATATCCAACAGGGTTGACTTACCACTTCCATTCTTTCCGGCAACAGCAGATACAGAGATGCGAGGCAAGTCATCGCTTATCCTATAGTAGTCCTGAGGACATACATCCTCTGCAACTTCGGGATAAACATCACATGATGTTCCAATGTCTTGTTTACAACGAATGAAAGGATACCATCCTGGAGTCAGCGTCTTTCTCACTGACTTTAGCGTTTCCTCAAACACCTGTACGCCGATTAGACGCAACGGTTTATTTATATCAAGTTTTGCTGCCATACTCTAAATAAAAATATTCACTCGTATTGATTCTTCATTTTGAATTTCTCACTCAACACTACCAGTTCCTTGAACATCCCAAGTCTAGGTTCTTTCAACTCACTAGCATTCATCAACTTCCTTCCACGCTTTAGAAAATGCTCCATCAGTTTCTCCTCTGGAGCATATTTCGAGGGATTACGATGATTGGCTTCGATAAAAGTCTTCACTTCATCATATCTACTCTGCCATCGTTCATCTTGAGTCATTGCATCTCTTTCACTTTATCCCTAACTCATTCAGCCCTTCCTTCACCCACATCCCCCACATGGGACAATTTTCCAACTCGGAATAATCCCCGTATTGGGCTGGGGCTTCACAGAGCATGTCTGTGAAGCGGGAGCTGCAGTGCAGGTCACCGAAGAAATCGGTTTCGAGGTTGAACACTTCCAGGTTGATATCCATCTCATCAGCCATGCGCTTCTGCTTGTTTGCCGTCTCTTGCATCCTTATGCCATTTTTAAAAACCGACAAGCGGCCATATCACCATTGGAAGTTGCTCTCAAACAAATAGTTCCATGACCAACTTGTCTATGTGTCTTCTTTCAGACATCTTACATATTACATCTCTTGCGTCCCCATTGAGGTACGAACAAGTAACTACAGAACTGCCAAATGACTTTTAGATATTTCACACCACAAATCAGAGACTTTTTACTATATCAACAAAGTTTTCAATAACATATTCAACGTCCTCCTGCGACATCTTTGTGTTTAGAGGTAAAGTGATTTCGTTCTCAAACAAATGATAAGCATTAGGATAATTCTTGATATCGAAACCAAGAGACTTGTAAGCAGTCATCATTGGCAGTGGTTTATAGTGAACATTAGTTGCGACACCACGTTCAGCCATCTTTTCTATCACCTTGTTAACCTCTTCACGAGAACGTCCCAACAAGCGAACAAGATACAAATGATGAGAACCACAATGATCATCATCTTTATGATTAAGATACACAACCTTATGCTCATCGTCAAGTTCAGCATTAAGTATGTCTATAGCCTCATTATATATCGACACATAGTTCTGACGTGTCTCCAACATCTTTGGATAGCGCTCAAACTGTACCAATCCCATAGCAGCCATGATATCAGTCATATTACACTTATACCAAGGCCCAATGATATCATATTCCCAAGCCCCAAGTTTAGTCTTGGCTAAAGCATCCTTGTTCTGTCCATGCAGACTAAACAACTGAGCAATACGGTAGAGCAGTTCATTCCATGTCTCACCCTCCTTCTTTGGCACCATTGGCATATAATTATCTGTGTTATCCGTGCTATCTGTGTGAGATAAATCAACCACCTCATTGCCAAATGGCAGGTTCCATGTCATTGCACCGCCTTCAGCCGTTGTGAAGTTCTTAACAGCATGGAAAGAGAATGATGAGAAATCCGCTATGGCTCCAGCCATAGTTTTGACTTTCCCTACGGCCGTCAACCCTTGGTTCTGTGTAATCTGTGAAATCTGTGTGACCATCTTCCAAGCGCCAAACGAATGAGCACAGTCTGCAGAAACAACAATACGTCCTATCTTAGCTTGCAACGCATTCGCAGGATGGAACAAAGCCTTCTTGCGTTCGACAATCTCAAACACCCTATCATAGTCAGCAATCACACCAGCAATATCCACAGGCACAATCACCTTAGTATGCTCTGTGATAGCCTTCTCCAACTGCTCGTAATCCATTTCCACAGAATCCTTCTGTGAATCCACCAGCACCAGCTTACAACCGATGTGCTGAGTTACAGATGCAGAGGCAGTATAAGTATATGCAGGAACAATCACCTCATCCTCAGGCTTCAAATCCAAAAGATGAAGCACCATTTCCATGGCAGCTGTTGCCGAGTTTAAACATACACAGTTAGGAGTTTTCTGTTTATCCGAAACACCCTCTACCCCTACGTATTCAGCAATTATTTTCTCCAACTTCTTAGTACGTGGACCTGTCGTGATCCATCCACTCAATATTGTTTTTCTTACTTCCTCAGCTTCCAGTTCCGTCATGTCAGGAGGACTAAACGGAACATTTCTTAATTTCATTGTCATATATTTGTTTTTTTATTTTCGTTTAAACCTCCCCCCTCACAAAGGTAGTCATAATATTTGAATAAGCAAAAAAATAGTAACGATAACGTGTACAAAAGTATTATACGCTCCGCTAAATGATATCAACCTACACTTTGAATTTTGATATTTGAGGATTGAACATTAGTAGCAAGAAACGTAAGCAGTTTGTTCTCCTTTGCTTTTGTGGAGGCTTATTAACGTCTCATTGCTTTACCTCGCTAACGCGAACAGCCAGCTGCGCAGTTGCGATAATTAACGGTGGACAGTTCTCCGTATAATGTTCGTATAATTAATCGTATAATTGTTCGTTAATACTTCAGTATAGTAAAAGGCATTAAGAAAATGATTAAGCATGAACGGCTTCTTTAAAGCCTTTCGCTTATATTTGTCTAAAGCCTTATGAAAACAAGCTTTCGTCGGCTTTTACCAAATCTAAGCAACCCTCACAAGTTCGTGCCCCCATGCTTAATCTTGGAAAATAAAGCACTGATGTGCAATTGCGGAAATAAGCACAAATGATATCAACCCTAAACTTTAAACAGTAAACCGTAAAGTGTCAACCAAACCTCACACAGATATGCAGAATAAAGAGCGTACTTATCTAATAAGATTCAACGAGTTTTTTATGCTTTCCTTAAACTACCATTTATTTTGATATCCCTTACAAAGGCTATTGTTGGGGGCAATAGATTATTAACCACATTAAAGTGTAACAAGAATTAAAACTACGGCCTGAATTAGATTTACCTATCTACTTTGCTTTAATTTCAATTGTCAAATCTTCATTATGTTGTTTAAAATATTCAACTAAATTAATTGTTGGTATATTTATTTGTTGACAGATAAATGGAATCTTCTTGAACAATTTATAATCATTCTGAGTTGAACTTTCTTCTGTTAAAATTTGAATCGGATCAATTTCATTATTTTCATTCATTGCATATACTATCATTTTGCAATCTGCCCCTTCAAGATACACTTGACGTTCATTTTGATATTTGTTTTCATCATTTTCTAATTTCAGTCTTTTTATTGTTCTATCAACAAATATATTATCAAGCATATTATAAAACCTTTTTGTCGGCATTAATTCAGAAGTTGATCTTATATATTTTTGATCTTCCAGACAAGAGAATGATTTAAGAACTATACCTTGAGAAGTATATTTGATTTCCTCATAAACCTTATCTAAAACAATTATTGAACCATTTTGAATCTCTGACTGCAAAAAATTATCTATAGTCTTAGTATTATCAAATGGATAATAATACTGAGCCATTCGGATCAGTGATGAAGTATCTATTATTGTTCTCATTGGTATCTGAATCTATTAATCTCTGTAGGCTTAATTTTCATAGCTTTACAGTATTCTTGTTCCCCAATCACTCCTGATGAAAGTGCAACAGAGAATATATCCTTAACTATTTCTGCTCTTATAGGCTGAGGGTTTCTCCCTTTAATTTCAATTCCATCTGCTTTATCTTGTTCTTTTTTAATAGCTTTGAGTTCTTGTCTTTTTTTCCATTGCTCTTCCATTTCTTCTTTTATATTCAAATAAGAATCATAAGATAACTTTTTTTGAATGAGCAAATTAGTAAAAATTGCTAAACGACTCAAATTAGTTTCTTTTGAAATTTTTGTAACCATTTCATGACCATAGTCATTTACTTCATTAAAATGACTTACACTATCCAACATAGCAGCCCTCTCTTCACCTAAAAGCAAGAAATATGCAAAAGTATTACACCAACGTTCTACATTAGAAATCAACACGTCTTTCTTTGACATCCAAGTTATATCAACTTCTTCGATCTCTTCTTTATCTAACAGATAGTGTCCCAGTTCATGAGCTAACGTGAAAATTTCCCTACTAAACGAATCTTGTATTCGTTTCAAAACAATTGCATTTGTGCTTAAATAAAAGCCATCAACATTTGCTTTTTCTTTCTTTTGTTTTATATCAACAAATTCGAAGACATATACATTTAAATCACCAAGTTTATTGATGAATTTTTTTAGAAAATCACGCTTATTATCTGTAAACTCAGGAAGAACTTTATTTCTTAATGAAAAAGCAACCTTTCGAGGGTCTGATTTTACATTCTCAACAGGAAGTATTCTCTTTAACTTAACATCAGAAAGTCTTGAAATTGTATCAAGACGAGTCTTTAAATCTTCAAACTCTCTTACGCGTTGTCTAGCACCTAGGCTTAATTCTGTACCAAAAGTGCTTTTCCTAAAAAAAACGCTAAAACTTTTTTCCTTTTTGGGTGTTACAGGATCTCCATAATAAAACAAGCCTTTCTTAAAAACCCCATCAATACGCTTTAGAACATTCAAAGAAATATTATCACAATAAACATCTTCCCAACCAAAAGGTTTTTTAAGATTTTTGGTTGCAGCACACAATAATTCTTCTACCGTCATATTATACAATGATAGTAGATACGTTATGCGTTCTTTGTTTATTGCTACAAATTCCATTTCTTATAATTTTTGAATGTTTCTGGTGCAAAAATAAACAATAATATAATTACATCCAAGTAAATACTTATTTTTTCAGCATCAAATAATGAGAACTATAACCATCAACTTAAGCTTTAACCATAATCCCATCCCCCTATTTACACATCTATATTAAAATCAAACAAAATAACAGAATCTATGATTTTACACATTCATAAGCAGTTATTTACTATTGTTCATATTCTTATCCGTTCAATTCGTGCGATTCGTGTTCGAAAAAGAAAAATCTGTGTTATCTGTGATATCTGTGTGACCTTATTTTTTGTACAGTGTGGTGGGTTTCATTACATGAGAGCAAACTTGCATGATGAAGGTATTAAACAACGAGTCGCTATACACTATTTCATGGCGCCATCTATTTGCCCACCACCTCTTAATCATCCATCCAATATATTGAATAAAACCACGGGGTGCTGTTTGATTAAACACCGGATATAATATATCTTTTACCATTCTTTCTGATAGAGCCTTATCAGATAACACATCTGCCGGAATATGGAATATATCTTTATCAAATCCTAAATGATCAATTCCTATATCTATCAAGGCAACAACAAACTTCTCCATTCCCATCCATCTCACATCATGCCAAAACTTATCCCAGTTGATGAGTTCTGTTTTCTTTTTAGCCAAAAGTAACCAGTCAAGCAGCTGACGTATTGTCATTTCACCCGAAGCAAAGTGACTTGCAGCATGACGAGCCGTGAACTCAACTTCAAGCAAAGGAGAAGGCAGAAACACATTCTTCATTATCTCTTCTCCCCTATCCTTAGCAAGACTTTTGATCTGTGATTAGGTCATTACAATATCTTACTTCATGACCATAATAGCAACAAAAAGTATTCCAGAAACATAAAGAAAAAATTTAAACCATCTTAGACCATTATTATAATTTTTAAATTTTATCTTCGCAATTATTGAGTTTATATATATTTGAGATTTTAAATCATCTTCAAACTCCACTTCATCTTTTTTGAAATCATCGAAGCGCATTTCGCTTATACTATTAAAGAATATGAATGAATTCTTAACTAAAGTGGGATTCTCTTTATATATTTTCTTATAATTTATGTTTGCACTAATAGCATTAAAGAGATATAAGCTTGATTTAATCAAAAGAACAGACGCAACAACTAGCAGAAAAAAAACTATAAATCTGCTCCATGAGAAAATGTGTTCACCTTTACCTTCACAAAATTCTACAAAAGGAATAAAGATGTAATTACGAATAAATTTAATGAAGTCGCTTGTCAACATAACAGTTATTGCGACTCCAATTACTGCAAGTAGCATCCCTGCTTTCTGATCACAATTCTGTACCCACGAATTGACCAAGTCCAATGTATATTGTAGTTCCTCTTTTCCCTTGTTTATATATTCATCTGGGATTTCTTCACTTTTTTTTTCATCTTTTCTTGTCTTTCTTTTTTCTTCTTTCATAATATTATATAGCAAAATGTGATAATAGCAATAAATGACACAAAAAGAATAAATTTACACGCGTCAATATTTATTTAATCAACAAATTACAACCATATACATCAAAATCTACATCCTTGAATTTCTTTTTATCGACTGATATAAAATTTTTCTTTCCAAATGTCATGTTTTTATATATATCTTTGGAGATCATGATACTTGGAAGTCCGAGCTTGCCTGCCATATCAGTTAATCGCGAAGCAAAATTAGCAGGTTCACCTACCCAAACAAGATTCTTATAATCATTGTTTTCATTTGCACATGTTTTTAGTCCAACTTTTATCACATGCATATGGCCATAATGTATACCAATTCCACAGCAAAAAGTATCATGTGGCAACGTTTTTTTCATGGTGTTTTTACTAAAATACAAAATAGAACCTGCACATTTTACAGCATTATCACAACAGTTTTCTGAATCGAAAACTATCATCACTCTATCACCTATTATGTTCCGAACATGACCATTATATTCTTTTGCAAGTCTAAGAACACCATATACGAACGACGAATACATATTAGCAAGGGTTGTTGTCCAATGATCTTTGTTCTTCTGTACAGAATCCCTGATATCAACAAAAAGAACACATGATTCTAAAATTTTCCCTTTCCTATTTTCATGTCTAGAGAAAGTCAAATCATTATCATTTACTGTTGGCACCGAATTGGTACTATTAAAATCTGTTTTATATGTAATAATGCTATCTATTTCATTATCTATCTCTGTTTGGAGTTGTTTTTTATCACCTATTTTTACAATCTCTGGATAATAATGATATACTTCCATGTCTGTTAATATTGAGAACTTTGCGTTCTTTTTTATAAAGTCAGGTATCCTTTTTATTGGATTTCCTTTTAATTTTAGCAATCTTAACGATTCGCACTTTAGTATTCCATTATGTAGTTGCCCTATTTCGTTATTTTCTAAGTTTAAAACCTCCAGATGCTTTAAATCTTCAATGGAAGCAGGTATTTCTTTTATATTATTATTGGACAAGTCTAAACTTGATATAGACTTATCTTCAAAAACATTTTTAGGAAAGAAAACAAGTTTTTTTTCTTTTAAATCAAGTTTCTTCGTTTTTTTACTCCTTTTTATGATCATTTTATTGTATCTTTGTATTTGCTGATTGGGACAGTTAAGAATGACAGATGTGGAAGGCGAAGAGAGCAAATTCCATTCTATAAGTTAAGAGAGAACCGATAGCAAAAGTATTGCGATAAGCGGAAACGGAGGAACCGGGGACGTTCGGGGTAATCTTTTCAATCATCTGTAATCCCTGTTATAAGTCACCTCCGTGGTGGCTTTTTTTATGTTTTATATCAAATCACATTGCAATACTTAAAATCCTATATTTCTAATCACGTAGATTGCTTGTTCCACAAAATCATTCTTTATGTTAAGATTATTAATTTGAATTCTTTCTGTGGTTTCCGTGGTTTCTGTGTGAGATTAAACAGTAAACTTATAAACTATCAACTGTAAACTAAACAAAACCGTCAAGTGTCAACCGTCAACCGTCAACCTATTCGCCTCTTATTGCACTTACAATTCCGTTGAACATAATTGTAGGGGTAAATTTAAGTGTAGCAAGTGGGAATATACTTGTGTGATTAATTATATCCTTAATACGTCTTTTGAAAGACAGGAACTTTCTAGTCAGATATGACTTTGAATCAAAGTAACTCATATCCCTATTATGCCCCATATTTCCAACCTCCAATATGAAATCATTTATTCTCTTGACCTTCTTATTAAACTTAACGCAATCCTTATTGTTAAGAAGTGGCGTCGCCTCAACTGGCATCCCCAAATAATCTATAGCAAAAGCTGCAAACGCCTTCCATTCAGACATCAGTCCCATCTTGCGAATACGCTTTTCAAGCAACTCCTTATTTATGCTATCACGATAAGTCCACAACAATCTACACCAGTCGCATATTTGACGTAACCCTACCCCTTCTTTATAAAAATGCTGAAGAATATGAGTAAAAATAAAAATAATATCATTGTCTGGACAAGGAATTTCAACTTCAACTTTATCATTATTCCAGCATCTTACCTTGTTCTCTGTAAATGTCATTTCAGCAAGTTTATCTAAGAACTTATCTATCCTTTTGTAAAGCCCACAGTGCAATGTACCATGAAGTTCCACAATCCATTTTCCTATAACAAAGCCACAATGCTTATCTATGATATTTTCTTGTTCTATATTTGTAGCAATCTTTGAAAGACTTTCCTTTGCTTTCTGATAATTTTCGTCATCAAGCAACAAATCCACATCGCCACAAGCACGCCACAGTGGACGGTCGTAACATTGTGCTACACCTTGTCCTTTTACCAAAAGAGCCTTTACCCCATTCTCATTTAGTAAGTTTATGAGTTTAGCTATAAACTCGTTCATAGCCTTATTTCTCTGTTCAATCTGAAGTGTCCTTCCTATGAATGGAATCAATTTGTCATGTGGTATCTTTGTATCTATCACATGTTCAAGTCCTGCAGTAACAAGTCCCACAACCGACTGTTCCTCAGCCAGTTGCATCACCTTCTTATAGTCAACCCATCCATATTGCAACAACTGGACATCCTTCTCCCATAGTCCCGCCTGCAATAACGTATAGAAAACACCAATATAATTACTATGTCTCATAACCTTACTTACTTTGAACAGAAACAAGATTCAAATTAATCTATCAAACAATATACGAGTTATATTTTTCCCAGTAATATTTTTTTTGTTATTGACCACCTATTTAAAACCCATACAACAAAGTAAGATACTAATAGGCTTACAAAAAAGGAAATTAAAATCAAGAAAGACGTATTTGTAACCATTTCATTAACAAAATGTACAACTCTTCCCATTATAATTACATGAGTTGTATATATACCCAAAGAAATACAACCCAAATGACCAATTGCATTGTTAAACGTTGTGTTTCCATTTAATAATCGCGGAGATAAAACAAATAATAGATAAACTGCTATCACTGCAGTAATAAACCTATATAAATATAACATAATACTGTATGGTAGAACCATGGTATAAAAGGGGAGTTCATGCATTTTCCAAAACCATGCCATCCCCACCCAACAAAGGGTTAGTATACTCAACAATAAAATGCTTGATACACGAATGTGTTCTTCGTATTTGTGTAAAAAATATCCTATTGAATAAAACAAATAATAGTAAGCAATAAACTGAATCCCTAAAATTCTAACATCAAATAGCACCATTAAGGACACCAAGGCAAAACACATAAATAACACAATCCATTCATGTTTTATCTTTATCTTTTGGGCTATATTTAGTCCAATATAGAAGATAGTACAGATAAAAAAAAGCACCCATAAAAACCACAATCCATCGTCTGGATAAATTAAATAGTCTATAATATTTTTGGGGCTCGTTTTATTACCAATAATTAACAATATAATTGTCCACATAAAGAAAGGAACAAATAATTGCTTAAAACGTCTATAAACTATTTGCCATACAGTTTGACTAACATTAATGTTATTTATATTTCGAAAGTTCAGATAGCCACTAATTGCCATAAATGCAGGCATATGAAATGAGTATATAATATTCCACAGATGATTTGATTCGCATATAGATCCCAATACTCCTTGAATAGCGTGCCCTAACACAACAAGAATAATAAGCCATCCTTTTAATGAATCAGCCCAAAGTAAACGCTTATATTCCATAATTACCTTTCTGAAACTATTACCCAAAACGTTTTAAATATCAATCCTAAATCATACCAAAAAGAATGTTTGTTAACATACTCTAGATACAATTTGATTTTCTCTTGCATGATAACCTCAATATAGTATTTTTCTGGATCATCAGCAGTTTCCATAAGTTCGTTCTCATTACGGAACTTAATTGATGCAGGATCAGTGATTCCTGGACGAACATCAAAAACATGCATCTGCTCAGGTGTCCAGTAGTCCACATAATGGCGCACCTCGGGACGAGGCCCTACCAGACTCATATCCCCCACAAACACATTAATCAACTGCGGCAACTCATCCAGTTTGAACTTCCTTATCCAATACCCAGATTTTGTAACACGGGGATCTCGCCCACCAATGGTCACCAAGCTCCCCTTGTCAGATCCCACTCTCATAGAGCGGAACTTAAAGATACGGAAATCATTGTTCTTGTATCCAACACGCACTTGGCGGTAGAATACCGGCCCTTTGCTATCCAACTTAATCCAGATAGCAAGCATCAGAAAGAGAGGGCTCAGTACAATCAAGCCAAGCCCACTTGTAACTATATCAAATAAACGTTTCATTAAATAATTTCACCTTATCTTATACAAAAACTTCTTGACCCACGCTGGTGAAACAGTCATGCAGAACATTGCAAAAGCGAATAGATTGGCAGAAATATCATATCCAAGAGCCTTGTTCATTTTAAGTCTGTCACGAAGCATCTGCTTTGCGCGTTTCCATCCGTTTCTACGATTATAGAAATCATCATTCACACGGAAATGCAATACTGTATCTTTTAGATTGGCGAACACACAACCATTCATGAACCCGTCAAACCACAGCATAGTGTCTTGGTTCTTGCGGTATTCATTTCTGTATCCTGATTGGACTTTTTCAAAGTATCTTGCCCTGAACATTACTGCAGGATGTGCTAAACAATCCCTGTAACGGAAGAATTTCCTACATTCATCGTGTGTCAAGGGATATTCCACATGCTTTCCCCGCAATTGATCATTCCCGTCAATCTCCTCAATAGCCCCACCAACTACATCTACTTCCGGAAACTCTTCAAGAAATTCTATCTGCTCCTTAAAGCGTTCTGGCAATGCTATATCATCTGCGTCCATGCGAGCATAATAATCAAAGGCCCTTTCCTTTGATAACTCAACTAAATCATTCAATACGCATGCAAGTCCGCGATTTGTTTCAAACCATATTATCTCAACCCGATTATCTTTCGCAATATTCTCTAATGCATTCTTTAATCCACTATCAACAGGACCGTCTACGCCAATAAAGACTTGAAAGCCTGCATAACTTTGATTCAAAATACTTCTTACCGATTTATTTAAGTAATCTATTCTGTCATTTTTATAAACAGGCAGAAGAACAGCTATTCTTTTCATAACATTAGAATTACAACTTTTCCCATGTTGAGGCATAAAGGTCAATTTCACAATCCCTATTAACCCATGGGCTTGGAGCTATGACTTTCTCGACTCTCTTGTTAAGAAATGCCCCCCACCAACTAAAGGAACTATTAGCTATTATTAAGTTTTTGCAATAGGTCATAAGAAACATATCCCAACAACTATACTTTCCCTTATTCTCCGTGACGTAAACGACCTGAAAGCCTGTCATTAAAGGCTCCAGATTATCTTTACACCAAACTATATCATTAGAGAAAATATAAAAGACATAGTCCTCCCCTGCCTCTTTTAATCGGGTTATTGCTCTTTTATAGTAATCTAAACTACAAATACCTCTGTAATCTGGTTCTGCTAAATAATCACCTCTGCGCACATGAATACCTACAGAATTCTGAGATAACAGTTTCTGTATCATTAATTTATTATAATCATTTGGCTCAGGATGAGCATAAACTTTTATAAGTTTATCCTTAATATCCTCAAAGTATCGTATATTTTGCCAAAAACCTTCATAATAACAATCTCCAGGTTTATATACTTCAGGTAAATAACTATAGGTGTTACTAAATGGCAGTACCATTTCTGTCTTTCGAACTGGCAATAATTTCCTTCCTAAACGAGACAATATATAATTAGGAATATAATAGGATATTTTAAACAATTCCTTAAATCCCGCAATAGGAACTTTCGCATTAGGGAAAAACTTTTCTATTTCAAAACCATTATGTAGATTTATTCCTCTGAAATGTTTAAAAAATAGGGTATTATAATGTGATATATCAATATATACATTCTCTTCTGGATATTTTTCACTAAGGCTCAAAGCAAAAGCATATTGGAACATTTGGTTTCCTAAGCCACCTGTTATATTAACTATTTTCATCAATCGTGTCAATTAAATATACCATTCAACAGCATGCCAGATACGTTTCCATATTCTTTTTGTTTTTCCCCATGCAGACGGATTACGCCCCTTTACAAAAGGTTCCCCCATCTTCATTTTATCCCTAAACACAATTTTAGGCTTAAAAGATGATGGCCATTCTTCTGGCCAACACATCTCTTTAGGAAGCTCTTTACATTGATGTGTTCGCATATAAGCGTTTATGTGAGACTGGTCGTGTGCAATAGCTATTATGCCATTTTCGTAGTCTGTCCTAATGTTCTTTGAAAGGGTTTCTATCATTTCCAGATATTCCTTTACCCTTCCACCATTCAATCCACCCATGAATTGCTTATAATCTTTCTCAAATGGAGGTATGTAGGCCAATGAATTCTTATTACGTTCATAACAAAAGAATGCTGGCAAATCTAATATCCTCCAAGGATTCCACCAAGGCTTTTCCTGGCTATACCATAATCCCATAGCAAGCCCTGTTTCATCTGGTAAAATATCCTCGTTTACTGGTTGTCTAAATTCAGCATTGGCATTAAAGAAATAAACATAATCAAATGCCATTAGCTGTTCCTTAACTTGAACAAACATCTCAAATCGGAATAGAGAATCCGCAGGAAACCCCTGACACTTTCGTTCTATAAGATGAACATTAGGTGCGATAGACAGCGCCATATCATCCGTAAATACGAAATACTCTTTTTCTGCCTTACCACACAGAAAATGTTTTTCTGACGATTCATAAAACCCTTTAAAGAAGCGGTTATATGCGCCTGTACAAATGTATAATACTGCTATTTTCATTTACCTATAATATTATCTATAAAATCTTCCTTACTTGCAGGTTGATATATCATTGTGCATTTTTTCAAATTTGTTGATTCAATCATCTTTCCCGCTAAACTTTCCTCATCTCCGACTTCACAAGTATAGCCATTCTGCCCCTCAACTACCATCTCATCTATAATTTTCAGACAACGAGATGCGACAACTGGGCGTCCTAAATACATTGCTTCAATTAAAACATTTGGCAATCCCTCAAATCTTGATGGAAGCACAAAACAATCACAATGTTTCATCCACTTATACGGATTGTCATCATGGCCTACAAAATGAACGAAATCCTCTAACCCGTTATTTTTGACATAAATTACCACGGATGAAGCGAACTCATTCTCTGGGTTATACCGTCCAATTAGCCATAGATGGGCATTCGATTGCTTCTTATGCACTAAACTAAAAGCTCTTACCAATATATCTTGGGCTTTTTCATAAGCAAACCTTGCGACCCAAAGATAATTAATGTTATCTTCTTCAGGAAAAGGATTAGGTGCAGTTATGCCCTTTTTTATATGTTCTATGTCTATTGGATTATGAAGGGTGATTGCTTTTTCAGGCTTAATTGTCGAAACCCTTTTTAGTAAATCTGCTTTCATTTCATTCTGCTGTAAAATAATTTTATCTGCAAAAGGATATGTTAGTTTTACTAGAACTTGGACATCTTTACGCTCAAATGAAAACATATTAGAATTTCGAACAACAACCCGAATGTCACCACACAGTTTAGCTGCAATGATAAGGCGTGCATTGATGGCTGGTGATGCACAGAAAACTATTTGTGGTCTTTCCTTTTTAAGCAATTTATATATATGGAAAGTTGAAAAGTATATTCTTTTTCTTGGCATTCTAATAATAGGAATATTTGGCTTCATAAAATGACATATTGCGTCATCACCATTTTGAACCAAGACATATTTTATGTCATAGTCTTCTGTATTAAAGAAGTTCGATATAGTGATGGTAATACGCTCACATCCTCCAACTCCATTCATTAGGAAGAAAAGAATCTTTGATTTCATAAACTAAAGTTTAACACATTGCTCAATTGATTTTCGACAACTTGGTTCCACTGTAAATAAAAGGCGAGACCAAAAGCCAAAACAATGTATCGCCTGTCACGATAGAAGCATTATGGGCAAATCCTGCCATTGAATAAGCGAACAAAGCAAAAGATAATAACATTACATAACTATTTTCTTTAGTCAAGGGCAGTATCATTAGTCGAGCAGCCTTAATCCATATTGCTATCATGCAACCAATAATAAGGATACCACCGAAGAATGTTCCATAGATAAAACTATTGTATATGAAGTTATGAGGATAATGTTTGTAAGTGTAAAAGAATTCAAACAAATTTGCATCAAGAGGATGATTTAGGATATAGTCAACACTCCATTTGTACAAACTGGTTCGCGTGTCCCAGTCAAACGATTCGTACCTTGTCCCTTCTGTAAAAGAAGACGTATTTATTCCATAATTTGTAATATATATTAAAACGACTATAGACAACCCCACTACTGCTGACTTCGCAAATTTGGACTTGCTATTAATAAGCGACTTATAAAACAAAACGAAAGTAAAAAGAACACCTGCAACAAATCCTGCTCGTTCCTGAACGCAGAACACCCCAAATACACAAACTGGTACAAATAACAAATATAAGATGTTTCTTTTACGCAACCACAAAACCAAACTCAACACAGCTCCAACCGCAGAAAAATAGCCATTTTGAAAAGAGCCAAAAATCCCACCCAATGCAAACTGAGTGATTACTGTGTCAGATTTTTCAAACATAGAATCAACTTGCCCTGCACTTACGCCAATTAACTCTGGAATAACAAAAGCTATAGGATTCATATAATGTTGAGCTATTGTAATAACACTATTCACGACACACACACAAAATAGTGTATATACCATTGTACTGATAGAATTATATTTTTTTATTAATATATAAGTTGCCCATATCCACAAATATGTTGTCAAATAATATCCTATGAATAATTTTGTAAAATCCTCTGAATATCCTTTTAAAAGTGATGTAAGCATAAAAAAAACAATGAAGAGAGTATAAATTATCACATATACACTCTTAGGATAAGAAATTCTCTCTCGGATACAAACAAATAGTAATACTACATTTGCTAAGTATCGAACAATGATAGGTTCTATAATATAGATGCTACCAAATACAATATTCGCTAATAGTAGAACCACATATAAAAAACGAAACTGCATATTATATAATCAACTCATTTGAAATTTAAATTGTCATAAAGGGCTTCTTTATAAAGTAGTTAACATCAAGTTTCTCTAACATTTTTTTCTTCTCTTCATAAGACAAGCTCTTACTACGAACATTGAACTTAGTATTTTTTTCTTTAAATTCTTCTATTGTGCAAATAACACGTGCAGGATTACCACCGGCAACAACACCAGAAGGAATCGATTTCGTGACCACACTACCAGCGGCTACCAAAACATTGTCACCAATTGCCACACCTGGCATTATCATAGCATTATTACCTATATAAACCCAATCTCCTATTTTTACCCTACCAAAGATATCAAAATCTGGATCGTTTTTTCTTAGCACATGAGCACCACCATGGGTAAACATTTTTACACCCTCTGTTATTTGACAGTGATTACCAATTGTAATTAAATAAGGTTCGGAGCCCCAAAAATGAGAGTATATTAAATTGCCCCCCCCAATTTTCACGCCAGCCTTTTTTGCCTGAATATCAAAAGGGGTAATTTTGTTTCGCAAAGCATTCACCATGCGTGTAAATAAAGAAACTATCCGCATATCAAAAATTTTAAAATGTCAAAATAATCCCTACCATTAAGATATTTAAGAACATAAACAAGCGATATGTATTCATCCATATTGTATTCGTGAACAAATGAATTCACTTCCTTTCTCCCATATCGCAACGACATAAAAGCGATCTGTCTAACCACGGCATGTCTGACATTTTTTTTCAACTGTGGGTATTTATTGATAAGAGATGCCTTATATTTCTGCATTACCAACATCTTCTTTAATGTCTCTTTCGTAATAGGTCCATGTGTTGATGAAGATTCATTTACATGATAGTAATAAACCACATTGGGAATAATCACCATACCGTTAGTCATCCTTTCAACCAACTGATAAAAAAGGTATGCATCTTCGCTGTTTTTCATTCCCTGAACTATTTTCACCTCGTTATTCAATAATAATTCACGACAGAAAAGACATCCCGTAATGTTATGTGCTATTTTATCTTCCAACAAAGCCTTTACCACCTCTTCAACTTTAGTACCATATTGCAATGCATTTTCGTGGAACAGTTTTTCCTTGCCATCATTGGATTTTATCATTATATTGCCCTTAACACAATCTGTATGATTAGCAGAGATACTGTTATAAAGTACCTTCAAAGCATCGTTCGGTAAGGTATCATCTCCATCAAGAAACATAATGTATTCACCTATTGCCTGCCTACACCCCTTATTACGAGCCATCATTGGACCTTCGTTACGCTCACTTTCTATGTACTTGATACGAACATCTTTTGAGGCATAATCTTTAACGATGTCCATAGAACCATCTTTACCTACATCATCAACCATTATCATCTCCCAATCAGCCAACGACTGTCCTTGAACCGACTCTATACACCTACCGATATACTTAACTACATTATATACCGGTACTATTATACTTATTTTTGGCATATTATTATTTATTCGTTAAAATGTCTTTCAATAATTGAATGCACTTTTCTTTGTTCTCATCACGAATTGAATTAACCAAAGCCCAATCTATTCTCCTATCCCAATCTAATCTGTCATCTGTAGATATCATCCTATCTTTCAATCTAAACATACCGAGAAGCGATTCAAATCGAGCGTTACCTCGTTTCTTATTTGACAGTACCCAGAACGGCTTATTGAAAATAATAGAGAACACTGCTCCGTGAAAAGAATCCACTATTACCATCTTCGCATCCATGAATCCACGCAGCCACAAAGTTACCGGTGGAAATACACAGTCCTCAATATGTCGTTTCACAACCTGCTTTGTGCGATTACCAGATTGATACTTGGGCATAACCGAAAAAGGTACTAATCCCATATATTCCGATACGGATTCTATAAGAGCACGCTTTTCATCACTCAAGTCGAGTATATAGTGAAATAGTGTCCCTTTGCTTTTGGGTTCATGCTCAGCAAGTACTATTTCCTCATAGTCTTCTTTTTCCAACAACATTGTTGGGTCTAGAACGTGTATCGCATCAACACCTAAATTATTCATGCAAAGCCCCACGCCTGTTGCTTCTCTTACAGACACTAAATCAAACTTTTTTGCAAGTAATGAACAGTCTTTCGTTTGTTCTAAAGAGAATTCCCAATCGGACGTCCCAAAAGATGCGGCATAGGCAATGCGCTTTACATAAGGTCTATTGCAAAAGTCTAAAAACATTGCTGTCAGGACACCGTAGTTATACATAGGACGCCAGACTTGATCGCTTCCGACTACATAGGCATCATATAGTTTCTTCGCTTCTATTTTTTCGAAATCACGATAATGACATGCCTTTTCAGATGATACAGTCAGATACTTATCAACAAACCGTCTGGTGTTTTTACCTATTATGGCCTCCTCTTTGTTTGACAACTGATAATTGTGTGACCTCCTGGTTTTATGAACGTAATCCAACAGTTTTTCTCTCGCTTTTAATAAAAACTCTTTGATGACTCCAGGCTTTGCATAATACCAATCGACGGTCTCTACTTCATGCCCCATCCTCTTCAGCACCTGCTGAAGTGCATAGTTTTGAAGAAGGCCTCCATAATTATTTTGTAAGGGCTGTGTCAATATTCCTATTTTCATACAATTCTTCTACTATTTCCAAATCACATTTTCTCTAACTACTTTAGCAGGCACTCCAGCAACAATAGTGTGTGCCGGCACATCTTTTGTCACGATAGCTCCTGCAGCTATTATCGCACCATCTCCAATAGACACACCTTTAAGAATGGTGGCACCCTGCCCTATCCATACGTGTTTGCCAATTATAATAGGTTCAGAGATTTTGTATCCTTCCTGACATATGGTGTGGCCGTCATAGGAACGAATAACAACATCACGACCACAAGTAAAGCCAGAACCTATCTCTACTACATCTCCTGCTGTTATCTGAACATTCTCATTAATAAAACCTCCATGCAGTATCAGCTTTCCCTTTGACGCAACTCTGATATAACTTCCAGCATAAACATTGAAGGAGCCATCTACAACTAGTTGACTGTCCTTCTCCAATAGAATTCTTGTCTCTAATCTTGATTTCTTAACCTGCTTAGTACCTGTAGTTATCCTTGCAGAAAGAATCATCTGAGCACCCTCATCAATCTGAATAATAGTATTACTTTTATTGAGTAGAGGAATTTGAATTTTCCTAATGACTTTATTAGAAAGTAGATTTATTCTCAAGAATGTACACCAAGAACTTATAGAAAGCCCTAGATTTGCAAAAATAATATATATATACTTTAAAGGGTGCAATCTTCTCTTTAATTCTTTCTTTAAAGAAGGTAACGGAAAGTATTTCTTTGCTACATCTTCAAATGGTAACTTATCTAAATCATTAAAGAAAGCTTCTCTATTTGGTTTAGCAGATGACAATGATCCATCCATTGCAGGATTTCCAGCCCTTGCATCATCCATCGTAAACTGTCTCCAATCTATTTTATCCTTAATTGAATCAAATAGAGCCTGTCCCTTATCTGAGTTGACCATGACAAGAGAAGTACCCCTGTCTTGATCCATAGTCTTATCTATTTTCTCAATACCCCAAAAATCAGCCAATGTAATGTCTGCCTTTTGCGGGAAGCCTTTGAAATGACACTCATAGCAAGAAGGTCTGGTCAGCAAATTAGCTTGCAAATATCCGATAAAGAACAAATCATGATAACGGTCTTTACAATACTCTTTGCCGTTTTCAAAGTTGACTCTCATTGAGAAGTTATGCCAACCCCACTTTTTATTCTTAAATTTAATCTTTGTGGCCTTTGCTCCATATTGCTGTTCCAACATCTCCATGTATTTCAAGAACACCTTAGGAGAGTTAACACCTCTACAGATAAAATCACACGTCACAAGGTTCTCATACTCTTTACCCAGGAAGTTGTATAAAGCATGTATCTGGCAAGGACATCCACAGAAGAATACATTCTTTCCTTCCTTAAGCAAACTACGGATTTCCTTATAAACGCCCTCTGCATTGCTCTGGAGATATTTACTGCTACGTATTTCCGGTAGTCGTTCTGGATTATTATCTACAATGTGAGAACATGTATGGTCTGGGTTGTATACTGCACCACCAACGTAAGCATCATTTTCATACATCTTCAAGGCAAGCATTGAATGAATGCCACCTGAAGTGGAATCCAGACGTATCGCTTCATCTTTAGTATATGCAGCAAAAACATTTGGCTCAGCATACCGCTCTACATGGCTTGCCTTGTTCTGTATAGGACACACCTTGACGCATAGTCCACAGTCAACACATAGTTCCTTGTTCACTTCTGGATACCAGAAGCCCTCGTTGTCCGTGACAAAAGAGATAGCGTGTTTGCCACAAATGTCGCCACACGCATTACAGCCACAACAGTCAACCTTGTTTATTATATTAATCATAGAATGGATTGAGCTCGTAAATCTTCAACAAATTGTTTTGTGAATTTCTTTCTACCTTTAGTGTTAAAGAAGAATGAATTGATATAAAGCGATGGATCTGTAAAGCGTTCATCTGTCAAGTAATTCTTTACAGGAACTTTAACCTCATTTGCTTCTGCTATATATGCTAAGATATGATTTTCAATAAACTCCGGAATAAATCTTGAATAGAGATAATTTGTCACAGGGAGAATTGCAATCACAGGTCTTAGCCCCTTTGACAAGCAAAACTCTATCATTTCCTTTAATATATGAATATTCTTCTGAATATCACTTTTGTTTTCTGCCGAGAGAGTTGGTGTTGGCAACTTGATATCAAATTCCTTGTTCCAAATGTCTATCCAACGATCAGCATCTTTGTTCAAATCTGCTTCCGTTTTACATAAGTTTACATCAAGAGATAAACGATTATCCTTCTTTGTATCTTTTAGCAAACGTCGCAGTCGCATAGGATGAAACAACAAAGGGAAGCTGTAATTGCTCCACTTGTCTAGCTTACTATATCCAACGATATCCTTCGAATCGAGAAAACTATAATACTTAGCATGAGTAGGTCTCTCCACTTGACGATACAAAAAAAGTTTCAAAAGACAAATAGGAATTACAACAACAGCTCCAGAAGCTAAATGAGAGATATTGTTACGCAATATTGAAAAGTCATACTCTAATGTTTGAGGTCCTACTGCCCAGTTTTCCCCTTTAACATCAAGACCTGTATAATCAAATCCAAATTTCGGGTGGTTGCTACCAAGGTTGATAATCTCAAGATTATTACCTACTCCACCTTTTTCAGAAAACTTACGTACATCTACAAACTGATTCCGATAAGCGTTAGTACGCTTATATAATGCATTCAGCAAGAATGTACAAGCAATAAGAAATAAAATAATTATCAGAATGATCATATCCTTTTCAATTTAGAACCCAACCTCCATCAATGGCAATCACTTGTCCAATGATATTTGATGCCATATCCGAGCTTAAATACAATGCCATACTGGCAACTTCTTCAACTAAAGTATATCTGTTCGTTTTATGCTGTGGCATATATGCATTATCCATCACATCCTTACCTCTTACACCATCATGGATATTTGTAACCACGTTACCAGGGGCAATGCCATTAATAACAATACCATACGGAGCCATCTTTGATGCAAGACTTCTAGTGATACATACTGACCCCCATTTTGAAACGGAATAAGCATCGAAGGCGCTCTTAATTCCTGCAATAGAATTAATATTCACTATACGCCCTCTTATTCCGTTCTTTAAGAAATAATCAGCTTCTTGCTGACACATAAAAAACAATCCTTTGCAATTGATATCATTCACTTTGTCATATTCTTCTTCTTTAATCTGATTCCAAGGTGATGCAGCATATATACCTGCATTATTGATAAAGATGTCAAAATGTCCCATATCAGAAACTGCAGCAGAGAACTTTGTGTCCAAAGAGGTAATATCGGCAACATCCCAGTTAATTACCTTTAGATTTGGGTTGTTCAACTTCTGTTTTGCTTCTTCTAACCTATCTTTGTTTCGTCCCGTTATCATCACCTCTGCTCCCTCAGCAAGAAATTCTTTAGCAGTCTCCAGGCCAATTCCACTACCACCTCCAGTGACAAGAACTTTCTTTCCTGCAAACCTTTCTGATGGAGCGACAGTGTTCAGAGTTACTTTGACAATAGTTTTGCGACCAATAGATAGGATTTGTTTTGCTATACCTTTAATCGACATTTTTATTGTTATTTAATTTATTTCTAACAAATGAGAACAATCTACCCCTCTCTTCGCTGTTAAGACCCACATATAAAGCAGAAATCAATAGTAACACTTCTGAAATCATACAGATACTTAAAAACCTTATCCAACCATCATCATAATTATTGATGATATACAAAGGTAATGAGATTGTTATCAATGTAACAATTCCTGAGGGTACAAGTACCTTGGAGAATAAATCTCTATATGGGAAATATTCATAGTTATGGATAAGCCACCATATTGCGAACATACCCACAACCTCTATAGCTAATATTACAAGAAAAACAGTATATGCCGGGCATCCAAACTTGAAGAATATGTATCCTATTGGTAAAGACGCTATCATCAGAGATCCAATAGTCACGTTACCTTTCTTAATTTTGCCAATAGCATGAAATGGCATCAAAGCTGCGATATGAAAAGTTCGCCAGGTATAGGTAACCAGAACTATAACAGCAAATAACGCCGTATCATCCGGTACATTATCACCTAACCAAAGTTTTAATATAAAATTAATCTCGAAACATATAGGAACCACCAACGCCAACATTAACATATAGGAGAATTTTGCTGTGTAGAACGTTAACTTATACATTCTGTCAACATTTCCTTCCGCATAGTTCTTAATGACTTGAGGCCTTACCGCAGTCATAAAATTGGAGACGAACTGCATAACAGCTCCCTGAATCTGAAAAGCGATAGCTCGTGCTGCATTTACAATAGGTCCGAAGAATACGTTTAACAAGAGATTTACGCCCTGACCCTGACAGACTAGTGCCAAATTTCCGAATAAATCCCAACCACCATAGCTAAGTAGCTGTTTATACAATGTTTTATCTCGGACTAAAGAAAACCTACATTCAGTAAAATGTTTTACTGCATACCATCGATAAAACACTTGTACGGCTACAGTATTAATTAGAAGTAATAATCCATAGAATACAAGTTTATCAATTGGAGATACTGCGATTAACTGTGCAATAGCCAAACGTGAAATCGCCTCATATAATCCCACATAGGCATATATGGACATCTTTTCATGCGCAATAAGCGATGCATTATATGGAACCTGAGTAAAGGCTACCATTGTGGTAATAATTGAAAACTGGTAGACCCAAAATGCAGCAGTCATGCGCTCATCGGGAATAATCATTTTCTCATAAAAAAACCATAAACCTATTGTTTCTCCCACAACAAGCACCAAAAGCGCAACACATATATGAAGATTCAAGGCTGCTCCAAAAGTCTTTTTCAGTTTTTCCTCATTTCCTTCTCCTAATGCAAATGTCAAGAATCGACTTGTGCTACCCCCCAATGCATTATTAAGAAAGCCAACTATGGTAACGATTCCACCAACAACATTATAAATACCATAATCTGTCGCCCCCAAAGTATTCAAAATTATCCTTGAAGTATAGAGAGTAACTATCATCACGACCATCATTCTTAGATACAAGAACATGGTGTTTTTTGCTATTCTTTTATTGTTTGTGGAATTATCTGACATTAAATAACTTGTATTAACTTACCAATGAAAAGATATTGAGTAGAGGGAATAAAATTAAGAATTTGGAATGTAAACTGCGAAGCTGGCTGTTCCCGATAGGGAGGTAAAGCAATTACCAATTAGTTGCGCAAGCGCAATTAAGAGTTTACAGTTTATAAGTTTACTGTTCATTATTAGCTGTAATATTCTTTATACCATTCTGCAAAATTGCGGAGGCCTTCTCTTAATGGCGTATTGGGCTTATAGCCGAAATCCTCTTCGAGAGGAGTGGTGTCTGCATAAGTAACAGGAACATCACCTTGCTGCATTGGGACGAGTTGTTTGTGACTCTCGAAATCGTAATCTTCGGGGAGCACATTGGCACGAATAAGTTCTTCTTGGAGGATGGTAACAAAATCAAGAAGGTTAACAGGATGTGAGTTTCCGATATTGTAAACCATATATGGTGGAACTGGTAATCCATCCTCTCCCACTCTTTTCTCAGGTGCACTCTGCATAACTCTGACAACACCTTCTACAATGTCGTCAATATAGGTAAAATCGCGCTTACAGTTACCATAGTTGAATATCTTGATTGTGTCTCCAGCAACTAACTTATTAGTGAAGCCGAAATATGCCATATCAGGACGGCCAGCAGGACCATAAACAGTGAAGAAGCGAAGCCCGGTAGATGGTATATTATAAAGTTTACTATATGCATGTGCCATGAGCTCGTTACTCTTCTTAGTAGCAGCATAAAGTGATACGGGGTTATCTACCTTATCATCTGTGCTGAATGGCACTTTCTTGTTACCACCATAGACAGAACTGCTTGAAGCATATACAAGATGTTCAACATCGTTATGACGACATGCTTCAAGGATGTTGTAGAAACCAATGATGTTACTCTGGATATATGCATCAGGATTGGTAATACTATAGCGTACTCCTGCCTGAGCTGCAAGGTTGACAACGATATGAGGATGATATTCTTCGAATATCTTGTCGATAGTTGCCTTATTGGAAATATCGCCCTTAATAAAGTACCAAGAAGTATCACCGATACCCTCTAATGAGATTTTCTCTATTTCTGCAAGACGATACTCCTTGAGACGTACATCGTAGTAATCGTTCATGTTGTCGATGCCTATGATGGTAGCATCTTTCACATCCTTGAGCAGGCGCTCTACAAGATTCGAGCCAATGAAACCTGCTGCACCCGTCACAAGAATTGTTTTACCATTAAGATTTATATTGTTTGTTTTCATTGTTTATATTATCTCCAACGCTTATTGAGGTAAAAGTTCTATTCGTATTTCCTCCATTCCATTTGTTTATTTTAAATTCTCACAACAACATGTGTAAAAATCATTATTGAAGTAATTTCCGTGCCTCTTCCTCTGTCATCTGTCGTTGAGCTGGATTTGTGCAAGACCATACCTGTAACAACTTTAATAAGCTACTATTCCATGGGCCTTGAGGCAGGCTGTTTCCGTTATCATACAGAGTCATAAATGCCTCTTCTCCACGACGTGATACCTTATATTTAACGCCATATTGAACAGACTGAGAATCCAGAATCATAATTTCTGTATTCTCGCAGAAAAGGAGAAATGTATCGCTCTGTTTCATTGTTGACTACCTGATGATCCTAAATCAACACAAATATCAAGTTGAAGTCATCTTCATCTCTTTTTGCGTCTCACACCATGCATTTTTAAAAATCTTACCTGTGCTTAACAGAATCAAAACTATAACTGGTGCAATAAAAGCTGCAGCAACGCCAAGATAACACCCTATACTTGCCGAAATAGAACTAATTATGGCTTCTTTAGCCATATCACCTTGCTTATTCAATTTGTCTCTATCATTGGCATACCGACCATCATCACAGCCACAAATAAACTTTTCAAATTCATCAAAAACCTTCTCCCTAAAAACAGAAGATTTATTATGCTCGCCACCAAACTGAGCGGTATTTGAAGGACTTGCAGAAAGCCAATTATCTGCAGCCAATTTGTAATCACCCTTTGCGTTATCAATCAGTGCTATTATCAACTCTTGCTGATATCCATCTAGACTAGAGATAAGGGCTTCTTTTTCCAACTGTAGAAAATCATCTAATACCATATCACAACATCTTTAATATGTATTCTGCAGACACAGCATGTGTAGTCTGATGTAAAGTCTGAGGGTCAATACCTCCCAATGATATTCCTCCTTTTGAGGATGGGGCGTATGAACCAATAATGATTGCAACGAGTTTAGAATCTAACTCTCTAAAAACAGGACTTCCTGATTGACCATCTCTAGCCTGGATATTTATTACAATGTGCTTTGCCTTTATGCCAGAAGTATTAATAAGAATTTTAGCACCAACTGTTGCATCCTGACATGTTAGTACATCGCGCCCATTGGTACAATGTGGATACCCAACAATAACCAAGCTATCATGAGGATGTACATAATCTGTACCGACAATTTCTACATTCGAATATACACCCCGCAAATCACATTCTAATATGCAAATATCATGTATTGGATCTGTCTTAACTATTCTGGCAGGTATATATTGGACGCTTCTATCTGAAGTGTCTTGATAACCATCAATACCGATTTTAGGTAAACATACAACGAGGTTATTGTCGTCATTACCAGTAACATGTGAAGCTGTTACTACCGTATTAGGCTTTCCTATCAAGAAGCATGTTCCCAGCAAAGCAATCCCATCAGGTTTAATGCGTCCGATTGTAAAAACCGCTCTATGTATATTTGTAATATCCATATTTACAATGTATAAATATCAATTATATAACTGGCATTGTTTGCATCTCCCTACGGGAGTAGTTCATCCAGATTGACAGTTGCTGAAGATGCACCTTCTTGAACTTGAACGTTGAAGAGGTGCAGGTTGGAAATGTTGATATTGCGACAGATATTGAGCGCTGCAAGTTCTGGGAAATCAGATGGTTGGAGCGTTATGTTCTCCCCTTTCTTGAACTTATGTTTGCATCTGTCAGTAACCGAATCATAAATTCCTGTGAGGAAGTTGTTTCTGCGTTCTATAACATCTTTGTCTGATATTTCATTTTTTGGTGGAAAGCTTATCACAACACCTATTTCTTGATATTCATTAGGAATATATGTGTCAATAGCAGATAGCTTATGTTTTATTCTCACATCAGAGGTTGCTATCTGATATATAGCTTTGTTTATTTCACTATTGAAATGAGACTTTAATTCTATAAGTACCAGATAGTGCTTGGAATCTTTCTCAACTAAGAGTATTCCATCACAATCACTCCTAAATGTGAATATACCATTTATCTTTTTATAGGCATTTGACGAGTCTTTAAGCAAAGAATTGCTAATGCTCAGCGCTGTGCCTTTGGTGACAATCTCTACTTTTGTTAGTGTGTCTTTTTTATTCTTATTTTGCTTCTCACTGATTGAAACATCAGAGGATGGTTTTTCAAAGTAGTTTGAGCCATAAATAGACTGTTGTAGATTATCATAGGTTATCATTTCTCATTCAGTTTGTAGAGTTGTTCGTTAATATATTCTTCACGTTCATTCAAGTCACGTGTAATATCATAGAAGGTTTTATATGAAATTCCATCTTGTGTTAATTGCATATCCTCTACCTCCACTTTTCCTTCTGCGTTCTTGTGGAAGAAATAGGCTTTAACTTTACTGCGATCGATATATGATGATTTTAAAAGTCCTCGCTCATCACAAAGTTTCTCAAAGGCAGCTTCATCTGCCTTTCGAATATCTCCCAGCTTTATCAACTGATTGATGCGCTGAAGGAAATAGTCGCTATGAGTAGTTATCTGAAAAGCATTTCCTCTATTCAAGAAACACGCTATCAAATCAGCTATCTTAATTTGCGAACATGGATGCAAATGCGCCTCTGGCTCCTCTAAACAATACGAAAAGCGATTGTCTCTTTTTTTATTTAGAAAATATAACAAGAGTGGACTAATTTCCTTTATAGATGAAGCTGCCGCTGTGAGTGAAATCTTCTCGCCAGTTGAGAGAATGATATATTGTTTTGATTTTTCTAAAACAAATTCTCCTCCTACAAGCTTCGAAATTACATTATATATATCATCATTTTCTTCTTTTACGAAATCTTCTTTTTTTTGACTAATATCATAATCATTAAAGTATTCGTTATACATATTCATAGAAGAAGATTTACTTTCCTTTGTTGTATAATTTTCCCCAACAAAAGCTCCTCTTCCTGGAGGCAAAAGTATTTCACGAATATAATACTCTGAGTCACCAAACAAACTTCGAATTATAAGATAATTTAATGCATATATAATTAATTCAAATCTTGGAAAATTTACTAGCTTTTCATCATTCATTGATATGCTATAAATATCATCAAATGTCATATCAGAAACAGTCGGTTCTATTTTTATTTTATCATATCGACAAGTAAATTCTTCTACATCTGATTTAATATAAATCTCAACATCACATTCTAAAATATCATCACCGAGAAATGAACGCATATAATCTTGCACATTATTATTCAAATACGCCTCTATTTCTGATATAGATATTAAAAACGCTCCATAATCTTTACTATTAGGCATTTTTGTTTCGAGCATTTCTCGAAAGCTTTCATTTAACAAACCTGACATAACATAGTAAATCAAATAATTTGCATAGCTCTTACCAAGATTTGAATGTCCTGTTAGAACCATGAAAGGAGCCCAATGCAACGTTATGTTGTTTAATGGACCGAAATGATTTATTTTTATTTTTATATCAGTCATATATATAATGCTTTAATGTTATACTATGCAAAGTTAAATAATAAATATATTACTTGCAATTCTTTTCGATGTCTTTTTGTTTAATTAATGTATGCTTAGTTTCTATATGTTTATTTTCAAACTAACACTACAACTATCAATTAATTAAGCGTGATTCCGTTGGGGTTCGAACCCATGACCCGGGATAGTTTACGGTTTACTGTTGATGGGGTTACCGTTTACAGTTTACAGCCTCTCCCATCCCTCTCCAAAAGGAAAGGGCTAACCAACTTGCTTGAGTTCTTTGCTGTAATTTTATCTGCCTTATCAACAATACTCTTAATATCAAGCCTTGTGATTTGGAAATCTCTGTGCTATCTGTGAAATCTGTGTGCTATTTTTTTCTGGAACCGGACTTCTTCTCCTCCTTCCTGACCACGAGCCCGGAAGTGACGAGGAAGGCAAAGCCCAATTCCGCATAGGAACGTAAATAGCGTAAAATGAATTTGTTAACGCAGATTCAATTTAAGTTATTTGGTTCGCAGATTGGCATTATTTGTCTCTTTAGCACATACGTACGTTACAAAGTTAACGAATTTTGACGAGATAGCAAAATATAATGTAAGAAAAAAGCCCAATTCACAAAAGGCAGGCGCTTCGCTATTATCTCCTTCGCTTACACAGATGCGCCAGTTTCGTTGACTGCATCTGCTCGGTCGATGACCTTCGGTTGAAGATTGAATATTGAAGATTGAAAATTGAAACATAAAGAAAATGCTTAAGCATGATATCGGCTTCTTCAAAGCCTCTGATTCTATTCATCTGAATCCTTATGAAAGCCAGCTTTCTTCGGCTTCCGATAAATATAATCCCTCCTATCCTCGGCCTCTCATGCTTAATCTTGGAAAATATAGCGCTGATGCGCCATTGCACAATCGCGCAAAGGATATCAACCTAACAACTTTGAACATTGAGTTTTGGAGATTGAGTTTTGGAGATTGATTTTTTTCAGCAAGGAACTCAAGCTGTTGGTTAGCCCAAGAAAGATTGAAATATTGAAAGAATGAAAAATTGAGATATTAGAAAGCGCTTTGCACTTCTTTATCACTGAAGTTTCGTAAGTGAATATACTCTGTATTTTTCTCTTAATATAAAAGAAAATAAAGACGAAAAGAGCATTCTGCTCTTATGATGAATTTATGTTTCAGTCTTTATGAAAACAAGTTTTCAACAGTCTATAACATAAACTCATCAGGCTAAAGCCTTTCGTCTTTTAAGAAAATCAGGCACTGATGTGCAATTGCGCGAATAAGCGCAAATGATATCAACCAAAATGTAGAACAAGATTCATGTCCACATAATGTGCGGGGGTATTTAGGTGAATCAAAAAGCTTTGATCTTATTATCGTGATAATAATATCGCTCTATTTGTGCCTTCGGCCATGTCCCGAAGTTTACAAGCAATGCAATGGGAAAGCCTGTCGCACGTAAATATCCAAAAGTTTGATATCTTTCTTTGTCAGTAATTTCTTTTATGCTTTTGCATTCGACTATTACATTGCCTCTTTTACCTTCTATCATAAGATCCATTTTTACGAAGCTTTCAAGTGGTTGCCCTTCGAATACAGGGTGAAATTCAAATTCCTTATGAGTATTTGAGAAGTGTTCTTTTAGTTTCTTGTTCAATGCTTCTTGGTAGCAGTATTCTGGTAGTCCTGGTCCCATGTTTTCATGTACGTAATACATGCAGCCAATAATGTCATATACGTATTCTACCAACTGCTTCTTTAGCGTTGCATCTACAGGCTCACGTGTAATATAAATTTTTCTTTCCATAATTGATTTTTAGGTTTTAAAGTAGAACGGACATTTTTCTGCATTATTGTGATAGAAGTATAGTTTTTATAGTTGCAGATTGATATCATTTGCACGATTGCGCATTGGTGCATCAGCACATAATTTTCCAAGCTTAAGCATGAGAGCCGAACTTGTGAGGGAGGAATATTTATATGAACCTGATGGGAGCTTGCTCACAAAAGGGTTCAGAGAAATATACCACACGGCTTTGAAGAAGCCGTTCATGCTTAAGCATTTTCTTTATGCGTTAATTTATATCCGTATAATTATCGTGTAACTATATCGTTAATAAAAGAATAATTTTAAAGAAGAAAATGTGTATGAATGAATGCGGCTCAGAATGAGCCTATGATAATATTGCTGCTGGTGCTTTTGAAAACAAGTTTTCCAAGCACCACAACAATATCACCATCATCTTCTGAATGATTATTCATTCATACACCAGAAAATATAGCGCTGATGCGCCATTGCACAATCGTGCAAATGATATCAACCTAAAAGCCTCTCCCCGACCAAACGCTTCGCTATTGAATATTGAACATTGAATATTGAACATTGAATGTTATCATAAAGTTCAAATCTCAAACCTCAAAGTTCAAAGTGTAGATAGATATCTATATGATGAAAGAAATTACTGGCGGCGAACAGGCTCGCTACTCTTAGGGTACTGGCAGCATACAAGTAGCCCCAAGGGGGCTGCTTGAGGCTGCTAAGGGGCTGCTAAGGGGCTGTTTGGGGGCTACTTGGGGGCTGCTAAGGGGCTGCTTAAGGGCTGCTAAGGGGCTACCTGTAGATTTTTAGACTCTTATTTTCGATGGTATAGTTTTCACCTATTGTGTATTTAGGGTCATCAAGTTCTGGGGCAATCATTGAGGTTGCAAAGATTACTTGATAATCGGGAGCATCGGCTTTTACTTGCTTTTCTGCTTCTATCTGATTCAGACGATCAACTATGATTTTTTGGAAATTCTGTGAACGACTATCTTCCATTCCTTTATCTTCCATATTATCGGAAAGAATAAGACGTGGATACATCATACTATCATTCTGAATAGAACTTAGGAAAAAGGCAAAACGTGCAGCCATCTTTAGATAGAAATCGGATGAAGCGGAAAGCTTTATCTTGCGGTTAGTGAGAAATACTTGATTCTGCTTAAAACTTAAAACAAGATCATCTGCATTCTTAAACTCTGACTGGCGATCCTGATCATGATGCAGCAGATAGACTCCGTTCTGACGTAAAGACGCTTCTATCTTGAAACGTTGAGCACATATTTGCTTCTCTGCTTTAGTGATATATTCATCCAATGTGTTGCGTTCGTCTGTGAGTTGGGTTTGTTGTGCAAGCAACTGTTCGTACTGTAAAGCTTTCTCAAGCATGTCATTATAGCGCATTATATCGCCTTCATTGAATCCTTTATCTCGTAAAAGCTCGTCTATTTTTTCTTCTTGTGTGCTACGAACATTATGTACCGCATTATCGTATTCTTTCTGTGCACTTCTGAGTTTTGACTGTAAGACTATGCGATTAGTTCTTTTCTCATTCAACGACTCTTTTAGTCTATTTAGCAGGGCAATTGATTCACGAAGTTGGAAATCAAGTTCCATCTTGATTCGCATTGCCTGACTTTTACCCTTAGAGTTGTCGATTGGCGACTTACATAAATGACAATGTCCATCTTCTACTTTGTTGTCAATAGGAGAAAGACACTCTGGACAGAATTCAAGATGAATAGAACCAAAGTAGTCACGAGTTGCAATAGAATGTTCTATTGCTTCTATCTTTTTCTTCAATGAGCTGATGAAGAACTCTGAGTCGTTGAGCTCGGCTTGAATATTGGCTATACTTGCTTCTGTGTTCACCAAATCCAGTCGAAGAGAAACTACTCTTTGTTGTAGTTCCTGATATTCCATTTTTTTGACCTTCTCTGTAGAAGCTTCTTCTCGCAGAGATTTAATCTTCTGTTGTATTGTGTCTATTTCTGTGTGAAGAGTATCTATTTTTGCCTGTATTGCTTTTGAGGATTTCTGAACGTTGTCTGGCAAGAATGCACCCAAATATTCGATTTGCTGTTTTAACTCGCCTAATTTTTTATCTATACTTAATTTTCTGAGTTTTGACTCACTCAGCGTTTCATCGTAGAGTCCCATTAGAAGATCGGCAGTTGTTTGACGTGTGATTTCCTTGTCAAACTGTTCGAACATGAACAATGAACTTGTTGGCGATTCTTGATCAAGGTATATCAGACGGAGTATTTGATGCATGGTGATATTGCTGTCGGCTTTCATCTCCGGCAGTCCCATTATTTCAAAGAGTACATTTGAGAAACTACGGCTATCATTAGACATCTTATAACCGTAGCATGTCCACTTTGCAACATGTTGATCGGCATCATATTCATCTATACTTCCGTAATATATAAACATGGGGGCATAGGGATTTACTGTTCCATTGCCTTTTTTCTCAAGTTCTCGCTTGAGGGTAACAACCACTCCATTGATTTCTATTTCGACAACTACATGACTGCACTTGAGTGCTTCGGGCACAAAATCACCATAACATCCTCCCAAGGCAAAGAAAATGAAACGAATGATTGTACTCTTTCCGCTGGAGTTTTGTCCACGGATGATATTTATTCCACGATGAAATCGTTGATCGTAGGCTATCTGTTTTTCCTCGGTAAAAACGAGGAGACGACGTATAAAAAGATTATTAGGCATCATATCGGTATTCTAATAGTTCGGTTCTTTTCTTTAGGCCATCAGGACCTGTAAGGGGCATATAACGTGATAATGCTCTAAGAAATTTCAGGGCATTACGTTCGCGTTCTGACAGTTCTCCAGCTTTGTTAATAAACTCTGTTAATGCAGAACGATTTGATATGCATACTCGTCCTGAGAGATATTTTTCTTTATCAAGTATGCCACACGATACAAGACAATTGAGTGCTGACACCTGAGCTGGTTTTATCCACTCAAATAGTTTGTGGTTATCACCCTGATACTCATAGGGGTTATTTAATTTCTTCAGAGTATTTTTACGAATATCACGCAGTTCTTTATCTTTCTGTTTTAAATGAATATTATGCACTTTATTTGGGAAAAGAATATAGAAATCCCAGATGCGCACTTTATCTATTTCGAGACATTCATCATCATCCATAAACCGAACGATATGAGCCATTCGGAATATGCTATGATATAAATCGAAAGCTGGATTATAGGTTATCATAGTCTTTCCAATTAAGATGACACATTCCTGTGAGATAATATATCATACCATAGATATGATCTTCGTTGAAGTTCAAATATGTATCATAGGCGCCATTTGCATTAAGCATATCAGAAATAGGAACAACTATTTTCTCATGTACTTGCTGCATGACAATGTTTATTGCCTGCTGCTGTTCTATCAACGGGAATATGCTTGCATAAAACTCATGCTTGATACGTGCAAAAAGCAATTGGATGATTCGCTGTGCTGATGGATAGCAATCGTATTTGGTAGCTATCTTGGCATACATCTGCTTTAGTTGTGTAGCTTCTTGAATACGTGACAATCGGAATCCTCCATCAATAAGTTTTTGTTCCATTCCCTTAGTCCCATCAAGCTTGGTCTGATAATATTTCAGTTCGTCAAAAACATCGCTTGTTATTCCTTCTTCTATCTCTTTAAGAAGTTTCTGGAAATAGGTATCCATCCGAGATTTAGGTGAAGGTTGTAAATATATGTTCTCAGCCTTAGCAATATATTGACTTTTATCTTTGACTTGAATTTCTTGGTATGTATTATTTTCGCCTGTATATACTTCTTTTAAGTCCATCTAACTATAGATTAAATTCTTCAATATATCTATCTATACGTTTGCAAACATTATCATCTGGACAGGTATTAAGTCCATGGGTACGAATGGAATGTTGATCATCTCCTTCCAGCATACGAGCCATTTCGCTGGCATTAAAGTCTTTCTCGTAGAATCCCTTTTGGTCAAGATAGCGAATAACATTACAAACAAGTTTTCGATTGAACGTTGTTCCTTGCTGCTTTGTAATATCATTGATTTGCTGCTCTATAATATCCTGATTCAATAAACCCTTCCAAAAGGGCTGCCAACAATTCTGCCACTTTGGTTTGAGTTTTGGGGTAATCCTGCTAACGAATTTACAGATTTCAGCCTTAACCATATCTAAATCAATATTTGATTCTGGTTTTTCCAGCTTGCCTTTTTCTTCCAAAACTCCATTATTGATGGTTAATTCTGTAACGTTAGGAAGATACTGGGAATTTGGGCCGAAATTAATCTCAGTATAAGTATTCCCCTGACCAGGATTGAAGTCTTTGTCAAATTTCATTTTGCTTTCTAAATTTTATCGTATCTTATTGATTATCAAGGTGAAACATGAAAGAAACTATATCCATGGTTTCTTTCTTTTTTCCACTCTTTTCATGTATTACCTTTGCATCGAATCCTAACGGAAAAAGCATCCCGGGCAGCTGATTCTCAAAAGGGTTCATAAGTGTTTGTTAAAGGTATAACGCAAGAAGTACCGAAATTATTGTCTTATAAATTAAAATTTTATCAACATGGTAAAAATTAATAGTATTGGCGTAGGCCAAAAAACTTCAGGAACCCTTGATGGTATCACGTATGTAACCCGCAAAGGCATGACTTATGCACGTGCCAAGGGTAAAATGCCTAAGAGTGCTTTTAGCACTCCTAAAGCGAGAAAGCGTCAGGCAATTTTCAAGATGGTGCAGATGCACATTAAGTATCATTTGAACACTATCAGACAATCTATCGAGCCACAAGGTAATTGTAATGCATATAATTACTATTACACCAAAAACAAAAAGCACTTTGCAAAAGCATTGGATTCATTGGCTGATAGAATGGTTGCTGGCGATGATATTTTCATCACAGATGTTGAGCAGGCTATCTGTAATTATGCTACAGAACATCCTCTCGCTATCAAAATTGGAATCATGAGTGGTTATAGTGACATTTATCTTGCAGGAGCATGGCCTGACACTATCACCTTTATGACTACAGGACGTGACAAGACCAAAATTATTATCATTGCAGATAATGGTTCTAAGACTGTCATCGATCCTGATGGTACAACCACTGTAGAGGTTGGTGATAATGGCTCAAGTGGTTCTGACTCTAACAACAGTGGTGGATCGCAGTCTGGAAACAACTCTGGTTCAAACAACGAACAGGACGACGACAATGGCGGTGGCGATGGGCCAAATCTGTAGAGACCCTTCAAGGGAATTAGGAATGTGGAATGTGGAATGTGGAATTAGTCGGCTTCGCCGATGATGAGTTATTAAATTAACAATTATTTTCGAGGTCGCTAATTCTCTTCACTTGATGTCTAACTAAAACCGAGAAAAATCCTCTCAAAGCATAGTGATGCCTTTTGCATCGATGCAAGAAACCGCCTTCGTGCTTATGAAAACAAGTTTTCAAAGCCCTTGCCGTTTTCTCTGCACTATCGCAAGCGATAGCATCATGCTTTGAGAGAAAAACAATAAAAACCTTATACTGAGTATGGATGCAATACAATTACTATTTAGATAGGGTTTTCGGTGCAAAGCACCGAGGTTTTCTCTAAAAAAGGTTTGAGCCGTAAGGCTTGTGATTGAAAGATGCTAATGAAAGCTTGCTTTCAAATTAGTATCTCTTAAAGCACAAACATTTCGAAGAAATGAAAACCTTTTTGAGATGTATTCTTGGTTTTCTTTATCCTTTTAAAACAAAAAATTTAAAACTCAAAAAAATGGGAAAAATGAAAAAAGAAACTTGGAAAATGGTGATTCAACTGATAGTGTCAGTTCTCACCGCAGTAGCAACTACACTTGGTGTTACAAGCTGTGTGTGATATGTAGTTCAAAGTTTGAAGAGTTCAAGAGTTTGAGAGCATTCTATTACGAATTGCGCAATGCACGAACTCTTAACTCTTTATCCTTTCCATCTCATAATTAAACTTTATTAAAGTTTCGCTTTAATTTTGCAGAGTGAATGAAGGAGTACCCGCAACTCTTAAAATATTTAACGTTCACTAAACAAAAAAAAGATGCTTAGATATACAGTTTATTCTTACCTTTGTTGTAGAAAGG
>Ga0256404_1002022_pt1 | contig 46162 bp, 42 predicted proteins | sample RumenRJG_01DNA_FD_185990 | JGI IMG/M metagenome (GOLD analysis project Ga0256404, IMG submission 185990) | Bovine rumen microbial communities from Lethbridge, Alberta, Canada - RJG_01 | ecosystem: Host-associated > Mammals > Digestive system > Stomach > Rumen | place: Canada: Alberta | collected... | reverse complement strand
CCGTATTCCGACTACCGACTGCCGTTTGTTAAGGAGGATCATCCGGGACAACCGTCATCGCGGTTATTCGGCTGCGATGACCATCAGCCGGTGGGAATCGGTCCGAAAGGGAGAAGAGAAAAATATATTCCCCTTCCAGGAAGAGGCGGATGTTTTCTTTAACTCAGCCCTGGTCTATGAACCGGCTGTATTAAAGACTTACGCCGAACCCCTTCTGTTTCAGATCACACCCGATCAGCCCGAATACGCAGAAGCCAGAAGGCTTTTGAAATTTCTGTCGATGATTTTGGGAGCAGGCTCCGAACATATTCCCAGAACAAGTTTGATCCGCGAATTTATTGGCGGCGGGATCTATCACCAATAATTTTTGAAAGGCAGGTTTACGTATTGAATATCGCAGTCAAAGGCAGCACCGAAGAAGAAATCCAAATGCTTAAAGATGTCCAGGCCATAATCCAGCAGCAGATGGAGGAGAGGCTGAAAGATCTGGGCATCCTGAAAAAAGAAATCATCGACAACCGCCGCTACCTCTTTGAGGAAGTGCCGATCCAGCTGCAGCAGCTGGTCGACCAGGAGGGACCGGTCAGGGAGCATTATTATACCGAGACCTATAACCGGGTCCTGGAATTATCCCGTATGTACTACAATCCCTACTTCGGTATGATCGATTTCATCGACCATGCGCTGGAGGATGAGGAATCCTGCTATTATATCGGCAAAAGAGGGCTTACCAAAGAAGGAGAACCGGTGATCTTGGACTGGCGTACTCCGGCTGCTTCTTTGTTTTACCAGCAGCGGCTGGGACAAATGTCTTTCAGGGCTCCGGGCGGCCAGCACCAGGTCGATCTGCTCCACAGACGCCAGTATATTATCAAGAACGGTGTCTTCAAGGGTATGTTTGACTCGGAACTGAACATCCAGGATGAGATCCTGCAGATGGTCCTGTCCGGTTCCAGCGGGACCCGTCTTAAGGAAATCATAGCCACCATCCAGAAAGATCAGGATGATGTCATCCGTGAGCCTCTTGATACCAACGTGATCCTCAACGGTGTGGCCGGATGCGGTAAAACGACCATCGTTCTGCACCGTATCGCCTACCTTTTGTATAACTATCGTCAGCAGCTGACCAACAATATCCTTATCATCGGGCCCAACGAATTGTTCATGGACTATATTTCCAACGTCCTTCCGGATCTTGGCGAAACGGACAATTCCTTCCAGTTTACAGTCAAGGAGCTGGCGACCAGACTGGTCCGCCCCAAGCGCAGCTGTATGAAGACCAGAGACTACTATGAGCGTATGCTGACCGGCAGGGACAAGTCCTTCCTGAAGGATGCCCAGTATAAATCGTCTCTGGACTTTAAAAACGATTTGGACAAAGCTTTCAAGGAGTTTGAGGAAAAACAGGCCGCCACCGAAGATTTCGTTTTCCAGGGCAATGTGATCATGTCGGCAGAAGAACGGAATCAGATGTTCTTTAAAACGCAGCTGCGTCTTCCTTATATACGCCGCTGCGAAAAAATCAAACGGACCATCCGGGCCCGTCTGCGCGACCTTCGAAATGATGTACTGAGACGTCTGCGCACATATTACAAGGAACAGATCATTGCTGCCAAAAAGAAGGGCGATTATTACCGCGTCAATGCCCTGCAGCTGGAACTGGCCGAAAACGTCCATAAGTATTTTATCGAAGTCTACGAGCAGATCCAGAAAGTGCGCGATCTGTATATCATACCGGATGCCGAGGAATGGTACGCCGAAGCCTCTCATGCCGGAAAGGACCGTCAGTGGACTGAGGACGATCTGATCGGACTTCTTTATGTCAAGACCAAGCTGGAGGGCAAAGGATGCTATCCGATCCGTCATCTGGTCATTGACGAAGCTCAGGATATTTCCATGTTCGGTTTTTATGTCCTTCGTCAGGTGACCAACGCGGAAAGCTACACCGTCGTAGGTGATGTCCGCCAGAAGATCAAGGGTACCGCTCATAACAGCATGATGGATAACTGGCAGAAAGTCCTGTCCAGCGCGGAGCGGGCCAAGGTACACTACCGCGAGATGAATCTGTCCTACCGCAGCACTAAGGAAATCATCGATTACGCAAGGGGCCTTCTGAAGAATAAGACAGAGATGAAGGCAGTCGACCGAAGTGGCAAGCCTGTCAAGCATCTTGTTTTCAACAATCCTCAGGAACTGGCCGATATGATCGTTTCCTCGGCCAAAGAAATGCAAGAAGACGGCATGGAGCACTGTGCTATCCTCTGCCAGACCATTGCAGAAGCTCGTGTACTGAACGGACTTATTAAGGAAAAACTGGATTGTCAGCTGATCAGTACCGAGCACGATAAGACGGATGCTCCTCTGGTCATTATGCCTGTCTATTTTGCCAAGGGCCTGGAATTTGACGGCGTTATCGCAGTCGAAGCGTCCAAACCTAAAGAAGACGGCCTTCTGTCCTATATCCTGTGCACCAGGGCCCTGCATGAGCTGGTACATATTACCGCGGGAGAACTGATGCAGTCATGAGGAATAAAAAGAAAACCATCCTTATCGCCCTTATCGGCGTTTTTGTCCTGCTCGGCCTGATCTTCTGCCTGGCCCGCCCCTCATACGTTGCCGAGGCAGTCGATATTCTATTCAAGAACGAGCTGAAAGAGGAAAATATCGTCGTAGAAGATGCTTCTGAGCCGGAAGAGTCGGAGGACTCCCAAAGGTCTGCTCCCGACCATTCGTCTGAAACCATGTCGCAGCCTCAGGAGTCCGGACAGTCTGTGCAGGAATCTTCATCACAGGAATCCTCCTCGTCAAAGACGGAAGTACCGTCCCAGACGGTAATGCCGGTCCAGACTTTACCGGAAAGCAGCAGCAATCAAAACTAAACATTCGAACGAAAACCGAGGTGTGAAGAAACAGTCCAGTTTCTCATGCCCCGGTTTTTTATCGATAGCGGATATAAATTTTACATATTTGACAAAGGAAAGATAAATCAGGGCGGCTTGCCTGTTTATATTGAAGATGATATACTCAGTTTACTAATACAATAAGGAGCCAGTCATGAAAAAGAAAGCAGTTGTTATTACCGTCACTTTGATCTTAGTGGCAGCGGCCGCTGCCGTCATTTTCATTTTTCTTAGAAAAAACCGTACCGATACCGCGGGTTCGGATACTCAGCCGGTCTACGTCGATACCGTTAAGTCCCTTATGGGACTTGATAATGGTGATTTAGGCCTTTCCCAGCGCTTTTCCGGGATCGTGGAGCCCCAGAAGACAGTCGATATTCAGAATGATTCGGGCCGTACCGTTTCGGAAGTTTATGTCAGTGAAGAGCAGGCTGTGAAAGCAGGGGATCCTCTTTTTTCCTACACGACCGATGATCTGACTCTGCAGCTCAGTCAGCAGCAGCTGGAGCTTGACAGGCTCAATAACAGCATCACCACACAGAACCAGCAGATCGCGGATCTGATCAAGCAGGCCCAGAACGCGACCGGGGACACCCTGCTCCAGTACACTATCCAGATCCAGCAGGCACAAAACGACGAGAAGCAAAGTGAATATGACGCCCAGGCTAAACAGGTAGAGATTAATAAAACCAATGAACAGATCAATAACTCGATCGTAACGGCACCCATCGACGGCACGGTGACCCATGTCGGAAATCCCGAACAGCCGCAGACGGATTCTTCAACAGGACAGACAGAGGCTTTTCTGACGATTACTGCTTCGGGGGATCTGCGGGTCAAAGGCTACGTCAATGAACAGAACATTTCTGCCATTCAGCCCGGCCAGACCGTCACGATCCTTTCCCGCCTGGACAATGGTCTCAGCTGGACCGGCACGGTCGATCAGGTCGATACAAAAAATGCGGAATCTGCCAGCCAGAATACTAATTACTACGGGGCACAGGACAATACGGATCTTAACACGACGTCCCGATATCCTTTCTATGTGACTTTGGATTCGGCGGACGGCTTGATGAACGGACAGCATGTCCTGATCCAGATGGACAGCGGTGACTTACAGCTGCCGCATACGGATGGTGTCTGGCTGTACGAGGGGTATCTGATGATGGATGACCAGGATCCCTCGACCGCCTATGTGTACAAGGCACAGAAAGGGGAGATCGTTAAACAAAAGGTAACACTGGGAGAGTACGATCAGGATATGGGCTATTACCAGATCACGGACGGACTTACTCAGGACGATGCCATCGCCTGGCCCGATGAAACCGTGCAGGAGGGAGCTCCTGTCCAGGGCCTTCCGGCAGATGAAGGCTCAGGCTCTCAGCAGCCCTAAGGAGTAGCACCATGGTTACCTTGCAAAATATTACGAAAACGTATTTATCCGGTAAAATTGAGGTCCCGGTGCTGAAAAATATCGATCTGACGGTGGAAGAAGGAGAGTATCTGGCCATCATGGGTCCTTCCGGCTCCGGAAAATCGACCCTGATGAATATCATCGGTCTTTTGGACACGCCCACTTCCGGCACCTATATACTGGATGGGCAGAGCATGGAAAACCGCAAGGAAAAGGAACTGGCTTCGATCCGCAATTCAAAGATCGGCTTTGTCTTTCAGCAGTTTAATCTGATGCCTAAGGAAACCGCTCTTTCCAATGTGGAACTGCCTCTGATCTATGCCGGCGTAAGGCACGGCGAACGGGCCAAAAGGGCTTCTGAGGCCCTGGAACAGGTCGGACTTGCTGACCGCCTGTCCTTTAAACCGACTCAGCTTTCCGGCGGTCAGCAGCAAAGGGTCGCCATTGCCCGGGCTATCGTCAACCACCCCAAGGTTCTTCTGGCGGATGAACCGACCGGAGCCCTGGACACCAAGTCCGGCTTTCAGATCATGGAGCTTTTTGAGCAGCTTCATAAGGATGGGGTTACGATCGTTATGATCACCCATGAGCCGGATATAGCCCAGTGTGCTCAGAGGATCGTTTCGCTGCGTGACGGTCGAATCGTGGACCTGTCTAAAGGCAAAGGAAGTGTCAAGGAAGCTGAAAAAGGACTGGACCTTGACGCCGAAGAAAAAGGAGAGATGCAGAATGAATAAGAAACTGAAAAAGGTTTTGATCACCCTGATTTCTGTCCTTGTCTGTCTGTGCCTGACGGCCGGTGGAGTTTTGGCGGCTGTCATGAAAAAGAGGGCCGTTCCCGTCAATGTCTATTCGATCGCAGACGTCAGTACCCAGGACTTCGGGGGCAGTACCGAGACCTACGGCACCGTTGAAACGGGCCATACCCAGATGATCTATCTGGATAAAGATAAGGTCTTGAAAGAAACCAAAGTCAGCCAGGGAGACCCGGTCAAAAAGGGCGATGTCCTGATGACTTATGACGGTACGGTGGAGCAGCTCACTCTGGAAAGGCAGAGCCTCAGCATCCAGTCGGAAGAATTGAATCTGCAGCTGTTGGGAAAAGAAATCGATGAACTGGCTTCCAAGATCCCTTATGCGACGACCAAGGCAGCTTTTCAGGCCTCCGGCCGGGTAAAAGCAGACACTTCGGATCCGGCAGAAGAAAGTTCTTCAGGTTCCGACCCCGGTTCGGAAAATACAGGTTCCGAGTCCTCCGGAGCAGAGTCTTCCTCGCAGGAAAGCTCTGCAGGGGAAGGATCTATACCGGAAGACTCCAAAAAGGATGACTCCAAACCGGAGGAATCGTCGGAAGCCTCCGAACCGGTCGAGAAGGAACCGGATGGTTCGAAGGAACATCCTTTTGTCATTGAAAAAGATACCGATCATCTGCTGATCGGCCGGGACGAATGGGAACAATACCGTGGTTATTTTGTCTTATTCCGCATAAGCAAGGCCGCCGGTCAGGATACGGACAAGGACCGGGATCAGGCAAAAACAGAACCTTTATATACCCTGACTTATGACCTGACTTGTGCCCAGCCTCTTGCCGATGGTGAAACTGTCAGCCTGGAGACCGTGATCCGTCCGGTCCGCCGGTCGGTAACGATCGTTACTCTTTTGCAAAAAGAGCTGCCGGGGCCTTTAACATTACAGTTCCCGCTTCCCGACGGGGCTTTGGAAGACGGGCTGGAAATGAGCGGAGTGACGGATTCCGATTTTCTGGCTAAAATCGAAAAAAGATCCGATCATTCGGTCAATGTCGAACTTACCGGAGGGGGGATCTATCTGCTGACGGCCGATACCGATGCGGTCAAACCGGATGATAACAGTTCCCAGGCGCCCCTTCCGGACGACTCGGGCAATACCGACAACAGTCAGGATAACGGCGGCCAGATCCCCGACATCTTCCCGGATGATAACGGTGAAGACAGTATACCGGAGCCGGATATCACGGACCCCGAAAGCCAGGTGGATTACGACGCCCTGCGCAAGGAGCTTGAACAAAAGAGAGCCGATTACATCGATAAGTCCATCCAGATCAAGTTGGACAAGATCGATTATCAGAAAGCGCAGAATAAGCTGGATCAGCTGAGCGTGAAGGCTGATGCGGACGGAGTCGTTCTGACCATGACCGATCCGAAGGCGGCCGAGCAGCAGGACCTTCCTTATATGGTCATTGCAGCTGACACCGGTTATTTCGTGAGCGGCAGTATGTCGGAACTGAATCTGGAAACCGTTGCCGTGGGTGATACGGTCAGCGTGATGGATTATATGACTGGTAATTATTATCCGGGCCAGATCATCAGCGTAGGTGACCAGCCGGTATCTTCCAACTACTACGGAGGCGGAAATCCGAATGTTTCCTATTATCCCTTTACCGTCAAGGTCATGCCGGGTTCGGACGGACAGGAGCCTCAGCTGACGGAAGGCAGCGGCGTCAGCATTTCCATCGATACGGCGGCTTCCGACGCCATCTTCCTTGAGAATATGTTTATTTGCAATGATGAAAACCAGCCTTATGTATACAAGCAGGATCAGAACGGACGGCTGGTCAAGCAGGTCATATCGACAGGCAGGACCTTGTACGGCGAGTATACAGAGATCCTGGACGGCCTGACTCAGGGGGATTACGTTGCCTTTCCTTACGGAAAATCCGTAAGAGAAGGCGCCCGCTGCACCATTTCCACCATCGATCAGCTCTATCAATAAAAACGGAGGCAGAAATACATTATGTTGGAAAATATCCGCCTGTCGTTTAAAGGCATTTGGTCTCATAAGATGCGGTCTTTTCTGACCATGCTGGGTATCATCATCGGTATCGCGGCTATCATTGCCATCGTATCGACCATCGAGGGGACCAACCAGCAGATCAAGCAGAACCTGATCGGAGCCGGAAGCAACGTGGTAAATGTCAATCTTTACCAGTCCGGCTACGAACTGGATCCCAGCTATCAGCAGATCCCCAGCCAGATCCCTGTTATCAGTGAAGATCTGAGGCAGCAGATCGAAGACCTGGACGGAGCCGAAGAAGTTACCTTATACCGAAAGCGTACTACCTATGATGAGATCTTCCACGGCAGCGACTCCATCTCCGGCGGCATGCTGCTGGGCATCGACAGCCATTATCTAAAGGTAGAGGGCTATCAGATCGTCAGCGGACGCGGTTTTGACGACAATGACCGCCAAAACTTCCGTAAAGTATGCCTTTTGGACAATAACGCGGCCAGGACCCTGTTCCGGTCGGACGATCCCATCGGCCAGACGATCGAGATCAAGGGCGAGCCCTTTACCATCATCGGTCTTGTCCGCAAGAGTAATGACTTTAAGCCGGACATCGAAACAGTCCAGGACTACTACACCTACCAGGGGCAGGGCCAGTCCGGGCAGGTCATGATCCATGACGCCTGCTGGCCGATCTTATACCGCTTCGACGAACCTCAGTGCGTATCCGTGAAGGCTGTCAACACCGATGCCATGACCAAAGTCGGCAAGAGTACGGCGGACCTGCTCAATTCTTCGCTGGGGCTTCCTTTGTCGGATGCCTCGGCCGGAGCAGGCGGTGTGGTTTCCACCGATATGGCGGCAGTGGATACGATCGGCGGAGCCGATGCAGAAGTGGTTGACTCAGGCGACCAGAGCCAATCCCAGGGGATCCAGTATCAGAATGAGGATCTTCTGGAACAGGCCAAACAGCTGCAGGAGATGAGCAATGCCACCAACCGCATGCTCATATGGATCGCCAGTATTTCCCTTCTGGTCGGCGGTATCGGCGTTATGAACATCATGCTGGTTTCTGTGACGGAGCGGACCAGGGAGATAGGCTTGAAAAAGGCGATCGGAGCCCGAAAGGGGCGGATCCTGGGACAGTTTCTGACCGAAGCGGCCGTATTGACCAGCCTGGGAGGCCTTTTCGGAGTGGTCATCGGTATGATATTGGCTAAAGTTATTTCGACCGTCAACGGGACCTTGTATGCCATTTCGATTCCGGCTATTATTGTATCGGTCGTGTTTTCGATGGTGATCGGTATCGTATTCGGGCTGCTTCCCTCGATCAAGGCGGCTAATCTTAATCCCATCGACGCACTCAGATACGAATAAGGTAGGTAGTTCATGAGCATTTCCTGTGTTGTCAGTGATATTGACGGTACCCTTCTTCCCGCAGGGCAGCTGGATCTGGATCAGCGCTGCCTGGATGCGATATCCGGTCTTCAGAAAAAGGGGATCCTTTTCTGTCTGGCCAGCGGCCGTCCCTATCAGAACCTGTACCGTCTTTTATCCCGGGACGGGGACCTTAAAAGAGCGGAAAAGAGCGCCTATATCTGTCAGAACGGCACCAATCTGTATCTGGGAAGGCAGTTTCTTTACCAGCAGGCTATACCGGATGACATCGGACGGGGGATCCTTGAAGAAGTCAGCCAAATGGAGGAACTGGAGATATTGGTCAACTGCCGCGAGCATTGTTATATCCACCCCCGTACGGAGGCCTTTCGAAGGGACATACAGGATGTGCGCCGCTATCCGGCTTTGCTTTGGGAGGACCTTTCTAAGGTCCCGGAGCCTTATCTTCAGATCTCGCTTTACCGCAAGGACGGTATTAAAAAAAGCGCTCCCATGATCGCATCCCGCTGGGGAAATAAAGCCCAGGTGGTGGTGTCAGGGGAGCACTGGATGGATATTACAGCTTTAGGCGTCAGTAAAGGGTCCTGTCTGAAAGAACTGATGGACCGGGCAGGTTTTTCGCGAAGCCAGTGTATGGCCATGGGGGATAGTTTCAATGACATCGAGATGCTGGAAACAGCCGGTATAAGCTATGCCATGTCCTGGTCAGACCCGCAGGTGATCGACCATTCAAAAGCAGTGACCGACGATGCCGTCGGACAGATGGAAAAGCTGATCGAAAACCGTCAGAATTAAATGCAGAATCAACCCAGAGTCAATTTATGGATGAGGAAACAAGGAACAATTCCATAAAAGAGTAAACAAAGAAGCAGTATCATGAATCGGGACCGGCTGTTATTGATCCTGATAAATGACTTCTGCCTGATAAGAGGCGGCCAATTTACGGCCGTCTTTTTCATTCATGCAAAAAAGGGCTGTGGACAGCATATCCGCCGCTGCGCTGTCTGAACACAGGATGGTGACGGAATGATGCCAGGTGCTCGGATAGAGGGTATCGGGATCGATGATGTGATGATAGCGCCTGCCGTTGATATCGATGTAGCGTTCATAATCTCCGCTGGTGACGGCACACGAGGTCGATCCCGAAAGGGTCACGGTCTGAGAATAGGAACCGTCCGTTCGGTCAGGATCCCGGATGCCGATCACGAAGCTGTTATGACCGCTTCCCTTAGGCTTTCCTTTGGTGATGATATTGCCTCCCAGGTCGATCAGATAATCGTCCAGGTCTTGATCCGAAAGCCAATGGCCGGCAAGTCTGCCGGCATATCCTTTAGCCAGGGCCCCGACATCGATCCTCCCTTCCGGGTCGCTGATATAGGCTGTTCTCGCCTTTTGGTCCAGGACCAGAAGATCGATGGAAACATGGGTGCCGGCTTTCTGAAGGGCCCGGTCGGAAGGGAGTTTTCCGTCTTTTCGTGTCTGTTCCCACAGGGCCGTGACAGGACCCAGCATGACGTTTACCTTTCCTTGACTTTCCTGACAGGCTGTGCGGCACCAGCAAAGAAAGTCAAAGAGCTGATCGGAAACGGACAGAGCTTCTTTTCCGGCGGCCTGGTTCAGGTCATAGAGATTGACCATCCCTTCATAGTGATGATAAATGTCGGTTTCCTGATGAAAGGTCAAAAGATAATCGTGCAGCTGATCCGAAAGGCGGTCAGATCTTAGAGATGTCATGGGATCATATATGGTAAGGCTGCTGTAAGTATCAAAAAGATCCGTCCAGGAGGCCGTGTGTCTTTGACCCGAGCAGGCAGTGAGGGAAAAGCACAAAAGAAAAGCCAGGGTAGAGGCCAGAAGCGGGCGGACTTTAATGACAATTTTATTCATGAGGCCCTCCTTTCGAAGAAGGGAGGCGATGAAAAGAGGTAAGGTGCGAAAGGGCCGGCAGGATGACCTTCAGCATAAGGCCGGTCAGACATCCCATAACGATACCAGACAGGACCAGTGCCGGAGCGTAGATCCAGGCATGACGGCTCAGGGTCAGGTATACCCCTGCCAGCTGGCCCATATTATGAAAAACCGCTCCCAGTATGCTCAGCATCAGATAAGAGATCCGCTTTTTCAAAAGACGGGAGAAGATCAGCATGACTGTAACGGAACATAGTCCGCCCAGAAAAGAAAACAAGCCGGCAAAACTGCCTCTCATCAGGAAGACAAATAGGCTTTTCAAAAAAGCGACCAAAAAGGCAGAGGGGGCATTTACAAAAAACAGACAGTACATGGTCACCACGTTGGACAGACCCAGCTTTACCCCCGGCGGCAGAAAGGGTGCCTGGGGAAGCTGCATTTCCAGCCAGGAGAGGACCAGGGACAAGCTCAAAAAGAGGGCGGTATAAGCAATGCGGGCAGCATGCCCCGAATGTTTCATAAGCAGTCCTCCTTTAGACAGAAAGGCAGTGCTATTTGAGTGACAGCATCGGGACCTTCGGAAGCGGAAGGGATCGCGATAACGACTTTGTTGGGAAGGCAGACGGCTACCTGCCTCTGACGGCTGATGAAGCCGGTCTGAACGCAAATCTGGTCGGGGCAGTCGGAACGGATAAAACCGATGGCACCGTTTCTGACTTCGATCACGACACCGGGTGCCTGATCCAGGGTAATGATCTGATCCTGATCCAGATAAACGGTTTTGATCAGACGATCGTCTACTTTGATCAAGGCCCGTCCTCCTTTTTCCGATCGGTTCAAAAAGAAGGCAGACAGCAGAACTGCCGCAATAACGGCCAATATGATCCACATATCTAATTTCCGACAGAAAGGATGGAGGGTACTTTCTTTGTCCTTTTCTTTTTTGGCTTGATCCATATCATTCACGCCTTCCGGGTATTTTCGACCTTAAGTTGCACGGATACTTCATCCCTTGCTAAAACTTGTACACACAGGTTCTTCAAAAAAACATTCGAAATCAATACCATTGAACAAAATTCTTAATAGGAGGTTTCGAATGCAATCAAATTTTATGATGGCAGAGTCAAAAAAGAAGGGACCTCTCGGCAGCGGGCAGAAAGAAGAGGCAGGCAGCCGGTCTCTCAAACCATACCCGGACGAAGAGGTCGGCATGATCGATTATGCCCGTATGGGTCTTCGCATCCGCACACGGAGGAAAGAATTCAATATGACTCAGGAACAGTTAGCTGATAAGGTCGGTATCACCATCACCCATATGTGCCGGATCGAAGGCGGAGCCAGACCGGGCCTGAATACTTTGCTGGCTATCAGCCGGGTCCTTCAGGTATCGATGGATTCGCTTTTAGGTATCCAGGTTACATCGGATCCCTATATCGGCAGGACGGTCGAAACCATGGAAAATCTGCCGGCAGAAGAAAGGCAGCTTCTATGCCGTATCGTTGTTCAAACAGCGATAGAAATTACAAAGCTTTTGAACCGCCGGGACCGTTTTTTACAGGGACATGCCGTCAGCTATCAGACCTACCTGACTGCAAAGGGAAATGAGATAAGCGATATGGCAGCAGAAGATAGCGTAAACTACCGAAAAAGCTAACACAGCTCCGAAAAAGCGTATGCAAAAAGCGTATGCTTTTTTCCTCCGGTCAAAGAAAAGGGCTGTGACAGGTTCACAGCCCTTTTATCGGGAAAACGGTCAGTTGAACAGAGACTTGATCTGTGCGATCAGATTGCGGAAAAAGTCTCCAATGTTCTGCCAGAAACTTTTCTGCTCGGCAGTGGTTGCTGAATTGGTCAGGGCATTGATCAGGTCATTGCCTTTTGCTTCAATAATATCGACGACATTAGCCCAGTCGATATTCAGATCTTTCATCTTATTGAAAAGATTTACCAGCTTGAGAAAGTCTTCGTCGGATAAAGTGATCCCCTGTTCCTCAAGGACCTTGCGGACGATGGCTTCTACCTCTTCCTCGGACTGAGGATTCTGATTGTTGATTTCGATCTTGATGTTGTTAATGATGTTGGTGACGGCTTTTTCTGCTTCCTCCGTCCCCATCTTTTCCGCCAGGTCATTGGTCAGTTCGGTGGTGGTGACGGCTTCTTCGTTGACTGCGTTTTTCACGTCATCATCAATGGTCTGACCGGTCGCATCCTCATACCCCTTCATGATGCCGGTCAAAGCCGCCGTTCCGGACACGTCAAAGGGAGCGGAGATCTGTATGTCCGCGTCCGTGATGCCCAAAGTGGTCAGAGCGTCCGCGTAACTTTGGGGCGTAACATAGGTGATGTGGGTCATATGAAGGTTGAGGCCGGATCCCTTTTTCTTAAAGGTAATCATTACAGAACTGATGGCGTCGGTACCGATCTGTTCGTCCGGAATAACACCGTCAAGTGCCTGATGTTCTTCCTCATTGGTCACGGTCAGGATCTTAGTCTGAGCACTGGCGCCGAACTCCTTAAGAAGAGCGTCATGCTGCTCCTGGGTCAGGTCAGCTCCTAAAATGGCGATGGTAGTACCTTCCTGGGTACCGGTAGGGGTGTCTGACTGGGCAGCCGTGACCGGTAAGGTTCCGGCTGTCAGGACCAGCGCCATCAGACAGGCGGCCAGTGCCATCCATTTATTCAGAATATTTTTCATAGCTAAACCTCCTTTTTGAAAGCGGGCAGGTTCATTTTCTCCTGCTTTTGGGCGTTTTTTCCTGCTGAGCCGGTTGGACGTAGACCGTCTTCCCCTTGATTGTAGCACCATCCAGCATAGATAGCACGTCCGGGGCCAGCTCACTGGGTATTTCGATATAAGAAAAGGTCTCCATGATATCGATCCGGCCGATCGATGAAGCGGGGACTCCGCACAGGGAAACGACCGCTCCGATAATGTCCTTGACTTTGATGCCCTGTCTGCGTCCCAATGATAAGTGCAGCCGGGTCGTTTTCCCGGATATATCTTTTAATACGTGGGTAGGCACTTTGGATAGAGGATCCTCCTTTGCCGGTACAAAGAGCAGTTCCTTAAAAAGAGCCGCGGCAATTTCGTCCGGTGCAAAGCCTTCCTCCTTAAGTTCCTCCAACGGCAGACGGTATTTTTTTAAGGGGTCTTTTGCATCGGTCGAAGCTCCTGCGGACCGTGCCTGGCGAATTGTAGAGCGGACCCTTTCCATCAGCTGATCTTTGGCGGCATCCTGGACTTCCTGCAAGGTGGGCAGCCTGGAAGGTTCGATGGCAGCCCCGGTGTAATCCATGATCTCTTTCAGGTGAGCCAGTTCCCGGCCTACCACAAATGTGTAAGCGGTGCCGCTTTTGCCTGCCCGCGCCGTGCGGCCGATGCGGTGGACGTAACTTTCAGGTTCATCGGGAAGATCGTAGTTAATGACAAGATCGATATCGCTGATATCCAGACCGCGGGCGGCTACATCGGTAGCGATCAGGATCTTGATCCGGTCTTTCCGAAACTGATCCAAAATAAAATCTCGTTGGACCTGTTTTAGGTCTCCGTGCAGGCCGCCTGCTTCAAAGCCCATTTTTTTCAGCGTTTCTTCCAGATCGGCCACTCTTTTTTTGGTGTTGCAGAAGATCAGGGCTTTCTGAGGACGGTCTTTTTCCAAAAGCCTTTTGACGGCTTCCGGTTTAGACCTTTCTTTGACTTCGAAATAAAACTGCCTGACCGGATCGACGGTAAGTGTTTGGCCCTCGTCCTCGATGATCTGGACCGGATCTTCCATGTATTTCTGAGCCAGAAGGCGGACTTGGTCGGGCATGGTCGCAGAGTAGAGGGCAGTCTGTCTCATGACGGGCATCTGGGACAGGATCAGTTCGATATCGTCCTGAAAGCCCATCTGAAGCATCTCATCGGCTTCGTCCAGTACGGCCATTTGGACCATATCAAGCTTTATGGTATGGCGCTTCAGGTGATCGATAAGGCGGCCTGGTGTGGCGACGACTATGTGGCACCCTTTGCGGAGGTCGCTGATCTGATAACTGATGGGCTGCCCTCCGTAAACGGGGACGACACGGATGCCGCTTTTATACTTAAGAAGTTTCCGGATCTCTTCGGTGATCTGCAGGCACAGCTCACGGGTGGGACAAAGAACGACTCCCTGCAAACGCCGGTCATCCGGATCGACCAGTTCGATCAGAGGGATGGCGAAGGCAGTCGTTTTACCGGTGCCGGTCCGGGACTGGCCGATAAAATCAAGGCCTTTGGAAAGGCTGCGGATGGAGTCCGACTGAATGGGGGTCGGCTGGGTGTAGCCAAGGTCCTGAATTGCCTGCAGGATATCAACATCGATGTTGAGGTCCTGAAAGGATGATTCCTGTGTCATATATATTCCGTTTCTCTTTTTTACATTTCGATAGTTACGTTATTATACCATAAGGGGAAGTAGATTAGAATGGGAGAATTATTCAGAACAGATAATAAAAAATATATTATAGTTGTGATAATGATGGAAAATCGGACTTGTGATATAAGACTTACAGGTGTATAATCAATAGAATCTGTATAAAAATATTTCTATTGGAGGTTTTCCATGGGAAAGAATTATTTCGATCTTACCGGCCGCGTCGCTATTGTTACCGGCTGCTCCGCTGGTCTGGGCGTTCAGATGGCAAAGGCTCTTGCCAGCCAGGGTGCTGTCATTGTTCCGATCGCCCGCCGCAAAGATAAGCTTGAAGCGGTCGCAAAAGAGATCACCGACGAGTTCGGCGTTGAGACCTTCCCCCTTGTCTGCGACATCACCGATACCGAGGCGGTTGACAAAGTTGTTGATACCGTTATGGAAAAATATGGCCGCATCGATGTCCTGATCAACAATGCCGGCACCGGCGCCGTTGCTCCCGCAGAGGACATCACGGATGATCAGTTCGGCAACGAAGTCAATATCGATCTGTTCGGTACCTTCCGCGTAGCCCGTGCTGTTGCCAAAAAGGCTATGATCCCCGCCAAATACGGCCGCATCATCAACATCGCTTCTATGTACGGCCTTGTCGGCAACAAGATCCTTGGCTCCGCTCCTTATCATGCAGCTAAAGGCGGCGTTGTCAACCTGACCCGCGCTCTGGCCGGTGAGTGGGGCAAATACGGTATTACCGTAAATGCGATCTGCCCCGGTTACTTCTACACCGATCTGACCCGCGCTACGCTGGATACCGACTTCTTCCAGGCTAACGCCAGGACCATGATCCCCGAAGAGCGCTACGGCAACACCGGCGAGCTTGATACCGCCGCTCTGTTCCTGGCTTCTCCCGCTACCAGTTATGTCAATGGCGTCAACCTGCCTGTTGACGGCGGCTATACCTGCATCTGATCCGTAAGAGAATTGTTTTGACTGCTGAAAGAAAAGGCCGTGAGGATTGTCTCACGGCCTTTTTCGATAAATTATAGGGGTCAGTTATTCGGTCCGTCTTCGACGTATTCTACGGTCTTCATTACGACAGGGGTGACCGGGCGGTCGTTGTAATCGGTCTCTACCGATGCGATCTCGTCAACGACATCCATCCCTTCGACTACCTGGCCGAAAGCAGCATAGTCTCCGTCCAGATGGGGCGCGTCCTGGTGCATTATAAAAAACTGAGAACCGGCTGAATCCGGGATGAAAGTACGGGCCATGGAAATGGTCCCTCTTTTATGTTTAAGAGGGTTTTTGACCCCATTGGAAGGAAATTCTCCTTTAATGGTATAACCGGGACCGCCGGCTCCGGTCCCTTCGGGGTCGCCTCCCTGAATCATAAAACCACTGATGACGCGGTGGAAAGTAAGACCGTTATAAAAACCTTCTTTTGCCAGTTTTTCAAAATTTGCGCATGTGATGGGAGCTGCCTTGTGGTCTAATTTGATCTTGATCTGTTTGCCGTTCTGCATGGTGATAATGATCATGATAGAGTTCCTTTCTATGTGCTTTTTCAATAATGCTAAGAAATCGATGGTTGATTATAGCAAAAGCAGAACCGTTCGTAAAGGACGTTCGGCTAATTTGTCCGTGTGTGGAAAACGCTGTAAGATCCTCAGTCCGACTGCTTTTTTTTGTAAAGTAGGAGTCTTGCAATCGCCGGGAGCAATCCTCTATAATAGGAAAGATAAAATGGGTTCAGTATAGTTGTCGGGAGTGATAAGTATGGCAGAGTCAAAGCAGCTTCAGATGGATCAGAAGCCTGAAATGGATCCGATCGAATCAGATGTCAAATCTGTAGAAAAGGGGCCGGTCATCGATCCGCGCAGTCTGGAAGACCATTCGTCTAAAGAAATCGTTGCGTCCGAGGATCAGGTCGAAGCATTGTATCAGAAACTGATCCGTACGATCGCCGAATATCATCCCTCCTGCGATTTTACTCAGGTCCGCAAGGCTTATGAAATGGCAAAACGGGCCCATAAGGATCAGAAACGCCAGTCCGGGGAACCTTACATCATCCATCCGCTTAATGTGGCCATCATTCTGGCGGATCTGGAACTGGATCTGGAGACCATCATAGCAGGCCTTTTGCATGATGTTGTCGAAGACACCGATATAAGACTGGATGATATCCGTAAAGAGTTCGGCGACGATGTAGCCAACCTGGTCGACGGTGTGACTAAGCTGAAACAGCTCCGCTATCAGACGACAGACCGGCAGGAGATACAGGCGGAAAATTACCGCAAGATGTTTCTGGCTATGGCAAAAGATATCCGGGTCATTCTGATCAAGCTGGCGGACCGCCTTCATAATATGCGGACACTGGACTATAAGAGCCATGAAAAGCAGGTCGAAAAGGCACGGGAAACACTGGACATTTACGCTCCGGTCGCAGAAAGGCTGGGTATCAGTAAGATCAAGGTCGAACTGGATGATCTGTGCCTCAAATATTTGGAACCGGATATTTATGAAAGTCTGTCCAAACAGATCCATCAGAAACTGTCCCAGCGCGAAGCCCAGATCAGCGTCATCGTCAACGACATTAAGAGCAAATTGGACGAGATGAATATCAAGGCCACGGTCTACGGGCGTCCCAAACACTTTTTCTCCATCTACAAGAAGATGGTCAATAAGCACAAGACCCTGGACCAGATCTACGACCTTCTGGCCGTCCGTATCATCGTTGATAATGTCAAGGACTGCTATGCGGCGCTGGGAGTCATCCATGATATGTATATCCCCATGCCCGGACGTTTTAAAGATTATATTGCCATGCCCAAGGCAAACATGTACCAGTCTCTGCATACGACCCTGATGGGCCCTAACGGTACGCCTTTCGAGGTGCAGATCCGGACCTGGGAGATGCATCGTACGGCTGAGTACGGTATCGCTGCCCACTGGAAATACAAGGAAGGCAAGACCGGAGAAAAGGATGTTTCCGAGACGGCTAAGATGCAGTGGCTGCAGAAGATCCTGGAATGGCAGAAGGACCTGGATGACAACCAGGAATTTATCAATATCCTCAAGGATGACCTGAATGTTTTTCAGGAAAGCGTGTACTGTTTTACACCTCAGGGTAAGGTCATAACCCTGCCTCAGGGCTCGACAGTCATCGATTTCGCTTACCAGATCCATTCAGCCGTCGGCAATAAAATGGTAGGGGCCAGGGTCAACAACCGCCTGGTGCCTATCAACTATGTACTCAATAACGGCGAGCAGGTCGAGATCGTGACCTCGCAGAACTCCAAGGGCCCCAGCCGCGACTGGATGGATATTGCCCAGACGACCGCCGCTAAAAATAAGATCAACCAGTGGTTCAAACACGAAGAAAAAGAAGAAAACATTCAGAGAGGCAAGGACGCGATTGTCCGTTATATCAAGGCTAAGGGAATGCCCGATCCTTCCAAGATGCTGATCCCGGAGTGGATGGATATCGTCGTCCGCAAATACAATTTCCGTGACTGGGATTCTTTGTGTGCAGCGGTGGGGTACGGAGGTCTTCGGGAAGGCCAGGTCGTCAACCGCCTTTACGAGGAATATCAGAAAAAGCAGCAGGCCCAGATCACTCAGGAAGAGTTTATTCAGAAGATCCAGGAGAAGAACCAGGCGGCCGGTCAGAATCCCCAGTCTCAGCAGGAGAAGCATAAGAACAAAAGTGCCATCGTAGTAAAAGGCCTGCAGGATATTGCCGTTCATTTTTCCAAGTGCTGCAGTCCGGTTCCGGGCGATGAGATCATCGGATACATAACCCGAGGACGCGGCGTGTCCATTCACCGGACCGACTGTCCCAATATTCTGAATCTGCCGGAAGACGAGAGAGCCCGCCTGATCGATGCGGAATGGGATGCCAAGGCAGTCGCCAGCGGTACTTTTGTTTCGACCATGCAGGTAGAGACGATCGAAAAGAAGGGCCTTCTGATGGAGATTTCCAGCGTGATCAGTCATCAGGATATCAATATCCATTCCATGATGGTCCGCCGCAGTAAGGATAACATGAGCAATGTCTTCACCATCGGTGTGGAAATTACGGATAAACAGCAGCTGGCCGATCTGGCCGTAAAGATCGAGCAGGTGCCCGGTGTTTATAAAGTTTCGCGTCTGTAGTCTGTGATAAAGAAAGAGAGAAATACAATGCGGATAGTGATCCAGCGGGTCAAAAGGGTAGACCTTACTGCCGACGGACGGCCTTTTGACTCCATGAAAGATGGAATTCTGGCTCTGGTCGGTATTAAGAGCGGCGATGACAATGAAAAAATCATGCAGTACATGCTGGACAAGCTGGTCAACCTCAGGATCTTTGAAGACGAACAGGGCAAGATGAATCTGTCCGCCGTTGACAAGGGCTACAGTTTGTTTCTGGTTTCCAATTTTACCTTATACGGAGACTGCCGCCACGGAAGAAGGCCGGGCTATTCGTCAGGAGCTCCGGTCGAAGAAGCCCGTACCATTTTTGATACCTTTACAGCCTACGCCAAAGAGCATGCCCCCGTGCCTGTTCATACAGGGCTTTTTCAGGCGGATATGCAGATCGAAACATGCCTGGACGGCCCCGTGACCCTGCTCCTTGACAGTGACAAAGCCTTTTGAGCCATATGAATTTTATGAAAATCGCACTTGCCGTTTTAGGGGAATATCAGGAAAACTGTTGGATGGTATCGGAAGACGGATCCAAGACTATGGCCGTCATCGATCCCGGAGACGATGTGTCATCACTGGAACAGGCTATTTCAGAGGACGGCCGTACACCGGAAGCGATCCTGATCACCCACGGCCATTTTGACCATCTGGCCGCGGCCGGCCCCATCGCCGGAAAGTATGACATTCCCATTATCTTTCCTGCTAAGGAACTTGAATATATCCGTTTCCGCCGTTATCCCTTTATGATGGAGACGGGGGATGTACTGGATGGTTTTCTGAAAGCATTACAGGAAGGTAAGTCCCAGCTGGTCCTGCCCGGATCGAAAGTGCAGGCGGCGGGACTGACCTTCAAAGTTATAGAAGTGCCGGGTCATACCGATCACAGCGTCTGCTATTACTGCGCAAAAGAAAAAGTCCTTTTCGGCGGAGATACCCTTTTTGCTCAGTCTATCGGCCGCACGGACCTGTATCAGGGCGGGCCGGGAGACTTGGAGACTAATATCCGCAACAAACTTATGACACTTCCCAAGGACATTCATGTTCTGACCGGGCACGGCCCCGTGACCACTATCGGTATCGAAGCCCAGTATAATCCATTCGTTGAAATCGATCATGACCAATACATCAATCAACGATAATAAAGAATCAGGTGATTCTTTCTATTTGTCGGCTCCTAACCCTCATTTTTATGAATTAGGGACCCTGATCCGTGAATACCGTCCTATGGCATCCATTGCTGACAGTCCTCGGAAGGGGGTGGAAGGCATCGTGATGTCCGAAGACGAGCTCACTGCTGTCCGTTACCTTGCGGACGGGACCGAGGCCGCTTCTTTTACCTCCGGGGACGATTATCCATATTTTCAGGGGGAAGCAAAAAAGAACCGGGCAAAGCAGGCCATTCTGGGTACCTTTCCCTACCGGCAGCCCTGGGGCATCCTGACGGGAGTCAGACCGTCCAAGGTGGCCTATCACTATCTGACCCGGGGAGAAAACGGTACTCCCTGCAGTCTGGGCCAAACGGTTTCCATCCTGAAAGACCACTATCTTCTTCGGGAGGATAAAGCCCAGCTGGCTGCGCAGGTTGCGCTGGCGGAGAAAGCTATCCTTGAAGATCATAAGGGGACCGATCTCAGCATTTATGTTGGCATTCCTTTCTGCCCGACCCGCTGCCTCTACTGTTCTTTTATCAGCAGCGACTCCAGAGCTTATCAGCGCTATGGTGACGACTATATTCTGGCCCTGAGCAAAGAGATAAAAAGCGCGGTGCCTCTTCTGAAGGGGCGCCGCATCAACAGTTTTTATATGGGCGGAGGAACACCGACGACCTTGTCGCCTGACCAGCTGGAAAGAGTGCTTGATACAGCCAGTCAGGTCTTTGATTTTTCTTCTTTGAAGGAGATCACGGTCGAAGCCGGCCGGCCGGATACCATTACCAGGCAGAAACTCAGAGTGCTTAAAAAATACGGTGTCAGCCGCATCAGTGTAAACCCCCAGACCATGCAGCAAAAAACTCTGGACCTGGTGGGCAGGGACCATACGGCAGAGCAGGTGACAAGCGCCGTTTACCTGGCCAGGGAGGAAGGCTTCGACACGATCAACATGGATCTGATCATGGGTCTTCCCGGAGAAGGAGAGCAGGAAGCGGCGGATACGCTGGAAAAGATCGCCGCCCTAGCACCGGAAAATCTGACAGTGCACACACTGGCAGTCAAGCGGTCGTCAAGGCTCAATGAGATCGGCGAGGGAAAACGGCTGCTGACCGGAGACCCGGTCCGGGAAGCTGAGCTGATCGGAAAAATGGTGGATATGGGTGCCCGGTGTGCTTTCCGGATGGGAATGAAACCTTATTACATGTACCGTCAGAAGAATATGGCCGGCAATTTTGAGAACGTGGGCTACAGTCTGCCGGGCAAAGAGGGACGCTACAACGTCGAGATCATGGAGGAAAAGCAGTCCATCCTGGCTTTCGGAGCGGGAGGCGTGTCAAAAATCTATTATCCCGAGCAGGACCGGCTGGAAAGGATCCAGAATATGAAGGGGCCCGGGGAATATATCGAAAGGATCAATGAAATGATCGAAAGAAAGAGAAAAGGAGTGCCCCGCTTATGATGAGTGTTAAGGAACTGTCCATCGAGATGGGCAGGCGTCCTCTTAAGACCGGTGAGATCCTGCAGGGAGCTTATCGGTTGATGAATGAAAAGTTCGGCTGGTTCCTGATCCTGTCGGTACTGGTTTATCTGCCGATCAACCTGGTCCAGCAGTTCCCTCTGCTGCAGATAGATCTGACCGGCCTTGCAGCCCTTTCACAGTCATCGGATGTTTCTATGGAGGAACTGATCCAGTCGGATCAGATGCAGGCGGTGATCAAACAGGCAGGGATCCAGGCCGGGATCTCGGTAGTAATGCTTTTTGTAGAGCTGATCGCCATCATGGTAACGGCCGTCATTCTTCATTATCAGCTGTTTATCGAGACAGCTACGGATCAGGCAGGTGTTCCTTATCATAATCAGGAAAGCTTCGGACAGGTCTTTTATCAGGGCATCCGCATGTGGCCCAGAGGAGCCGCCACGCTTTTCTTTCTGCTGCTTGGATTTTTGATCGCGGTTTTATGTCTGGGTGTGCTGTCTTTGAGTCCGGTCATGCTGTTCGTGACCATGCCGGTCATGATCTTCTGCATGCTGCGCTTTCTGATGTATGAAAGCAGCAGCGGGGCCGTGGCAGCTTTACGGGGCAGGATCGGTTTCGATAACCTTAATTATGTTCGTACGGTCCTCGGAGACAGATCCATGTACCTGTTCGGACAGTATACGGTTGCCATTTTGATCAGCAATGGCCTGTCCATGGTCTTCAATGTTCTGATGACCATGAGCCTTCAGTACATTACCAACCAATGGGCGGCCTATGCAGCTTCCTGCGCGATAGGGACTCTGCTCAGCATTCTGAATCTGTATGGTTTTACAGCGCAGGTCCTGATCTTTCTGTCGCGTGAGGAATATCTGAGGGCTCAGGCCCAGCAGGCCGGCACCTCCGGTCAGCAGGATCCGGGACAGCGGCAGGACAAGTGGTAATTAGCGGTTGACATACGGTCACGGAATCTTGTATAATTAGAATTCGATTAGCAATAGAAGTTTCATTTCCTTGCATAATATTCTGAGGAGGATCTAGTAATGAATCATTCAGTTGAAAAGCTCGAAGGCTCCATGGCCAAACTGACTTTTGAAGTAACTCCCGAGCAGTTTGAAGCAGCCATCCAGAAAGTCTACAACAAAGCTAAAAACAGTATCCAGATCCAGGGCTTCCGCAAAGGACATGCCCCTCTGGCTCTGGTCGAGCGCGTATACGGCAAAGGTGTTTTCTATGAGGATGCTTTAAACGAGGTGCTGCCGGATCTGTACAAGACAGCCGTCGAAGAGGAGAAGCTGGAAGTTATGAGCCGTCCTGACGTATCCGTCGGCGAGATCAAAGACGGACAGAACATCACGGTTACCTGCCAGATGGCCATCAAACCGGAAGTTACTCTGGGTGATTACACCAGCCTCAAGAAGAAATCCGTCGATACCACTGTTTCGGACGAAGACGTTGACAACGAGATCAAATCTCAGGCAAAACGCAACGCACGCAAGGTCGAGGTGACCGACCGTCCCGCTCAGCTGGACGATACGGTTACCATCGATTTCGAAGGATCCGTGGACGGCAAGCCGTTCGACGGGGGCAAGGGCAGCGACTATCAGCTTAAACTTGGTTCTCACAGCTTTATCGATACCTTTGAAGACCAACTGGTCGGCAAAAACACCGGCGACGATGTGACCGTGAACGTCACCTTCCCGGAAGATTACGGCCAGAAGGACCTTGCCGGAAAGCCGGCCGAGTTCAAAGTAAAGATCAAGAAGATCACCTATGACGATGTTCCCGAGATCAACGATGATTTCGCAAAAGACGTTTCCGAGTGCCAGACCCTTGATGAATATAAGGAGAAGACCAGAAAGACTCTTCAGGACCGCAAAGACCGCGACGCGAAAGCCCAGGTCCGCGATGACCTTCTTGACCAGCTGGTTGCTTCTTCCACTATGGATATGCCCGAGCCCATGGTCGATGAGCAGGTCGATCAGATGATCAATGAATATGCTCAGACCTTGCGCTATCAGGGAATGGACATTAACAAGTACTTCAGCATGACCAATACCAACATGGACCAGCTGAAACAGGAAGTAAAACCGGACGCTGTTAAACGTCTGAAGGAAAACCTGGTCCTGGACGCTTTAGCCGTTAAGGAAAATGTCGAAGTTACCGATGATGACATCCAGAAAGAACTTGAGGATATGGCTAAGGGCTACGGCATGGAAGTCGACAAGCTCAAGGATATGATGGGCCAGGCTGAGATCAACAATATGAAGGCCGGTATGATCAACGAAAAAGCTCTGGACAAGCTGGTAGAGCTGGCTAAAGACTAATCTTTTCGATACAATGAAAAAAGAAAGGGGCAGCCTGACTGTCATAGGCAGCAGTTTTGCTGTCAGACAGCGGAAGCTGTCCCTTTCCGGCTTACTTCACACGAAGGAGGTACACTCTCATGATCAAGAACGCATTAGTTCCTTATGTTATCGAAGAGACCGGACACGGCGAACGGTCCTATGATATTTTCAGCCGTCTTCTGAAAGAACGTATCGTTATGCTGACCGATGAGGTCAATGATCAGACGGCTTCTCTGGTGATTGCCGAACTGCTGTTTCTGGATTCGGAAGATCCGACCAAAGACATTCAGTTTTATATCAACAGCCCCGGCGGATCGGTTTCCGCAGGCCTTGGCATTTATGACACCATGCAGCTTGTCCGTGCGGACGTTTCCACAATCTGCGTAGGCATGGCAGCCAGCATGGGTGCCTTCCTTCTGGCCGGCGGAGCAAAAGGCAAACGGTTTGCACTTCCTAATTCCGAAATCATGATCCACCAGCCTTCCGGCGGCGCACAGGGAAAGGCAAGCGATATCGAGATCGATGCAGCTCACATCCTGCGCATCAAGAAAAAGCTGAATCAGATGCTGGCTGACAACACCGGCAAGCCGCTTGAGACGATCGAAAAGGATACAGACCGTGATAACTGGCTTACAGCGGAAGAAGCCGTTGCCTACGGCCTGGTCGATGGGATCATCACCAAGAAATAATCCTTTCACTTAAAGAGGAAAAAAATGCCATCGAAAAACGATGATACAAGAGGAGCCAGAAAAAAGATCTACTGTTCTTTCTGCGGAAAGTCCCAGGATCAGGTCAAGCGCCTGATTGCGGGAAACGGAGTATATATTTGCGACGAATGTGTCCAGCTGTGCTCCGATATTCTGGACCAGGAACTTGTAGAGACGCCCCGTGAGGAAATGTTCCAGGGTGATTTTCTGACTCCCAAGGAAATCAAAAGTTATCTGGATGAATACGTCATCGGACAGGACGAAGCCAAAAAAGCCCTGTCCGTTGCCGTATACAATCATTATAAAAGGGTCGCGAGCCCCAAAAAGACAGATGATGTGGAGCTGAGCAAGAGCAATATCCTCTTGATCGGTCCTACCGGTTCGGGAAAAACCTATCTGGCTCAGACTCTGGCTAAGATCATCGGCGTTCCTTTTGCGATCGCAGATGCGACGACGCTGACCGAAGCCGGTTATGTCGGCGAAGATGTCGAAAATGTCCTTTTGAAACTGATCCAGGCAGCCGACTATGATGTCAAAAGAGCGGAACACGGCATTATTTATATCGATGAGGTCGATAAGATCACTCGTAAGAGTGAAAATCCTTCCATCACCCGTGATGTCAGCGGTGAAGGTGTCCAGCAGGCTCTTCTGAAGATCCTGGAAAGCACGGTCGCCAATGTTCCTCCCAACGGAGGACGCAAACATCCTCAGCAGGAATTTATCCAGATCGATACGACAAACATTCTCTTTATCTGCGGCGGTGCCTTCGACGGGCTGGAACGGATCATCAAGAACCGTACTAATGTGAAGACGATCGGCTACAATTTGAGCGGTATCCCCGTCAAGACTCAGGAAGAGGAGGACGCACAGATCCTTCATCAGGTTACGCCTCAGGATCTGGTCAAGTATGGTCTGATTCCTGAATTCGTAGGCCGTCTTCCGGTAGAAGTCGCTTTGGATCCTTTGGATGAAGATGCACTGGTACGTATCCTTAAAGAACCAAGAAACGCGCTGGTCAAACAGTATCAGGCCTTGTTCAGTATGGATGGGGTCGATCTGACCTTCGATGATGACGCGCTTACGGAGATCGCTCACGAAGCAACAGCCCGCCATACCGGTGCCCGGGGACTTAAATCCATCGTGGAGGATGTCCTGGGAGATACCATGTTCGAAGTTCCTTCGATCAAGGATGCCGTTAAAGTAGAAGTCACCAAGGATTCGGTCCTGAAAAAGGAACAGCCTCTGGTTATCCACGGTCAGAAGCAGAAAGAAGTTTCTTCTGATCATATTTCGAAACGCAAGGCCGGCTCGGCTGCAAGCCCGGCTCCCAAAGCGGTGGATTAAATGAAAATTCACGAGCAGAACACTACCCTCTTCAGGGTCTGCGGAAACGTTTCACAATTTCCGCCAGAGTCTATGCCCGAGATCGCCTTTGCCGGTAAATCCAATGTCGGAAAGTCTTCATTGATCAATATGCTCCTGGGACGCAAGGGACTGGCTCATACCAGTTCCGTCCCGGGCAAGACCCAGACCGTTAACTGGTACAACGTTGATAATGCTCTTTTTTTTGTTGACCTCCCCGGTTACGGGTATGCTAAAGCTGCTAAAAAGGAGCAGGATCGGTGGAGCCGGGCGATCGAGGATTATTTGCACAGACGCGGGACTCTTAGAGGTGTTCTGCTGCTGACGGATATCCGCCATGAGCCTGGTGAAAACGATAAACTGATGTTGAACTGGCTCAGGGAATATCAGATCCCCACTGTGATCGCGGCCACCAAAAGCGATAAACTGAATCGTTCTCAAATCTTGAAACAAACGTCCCTGATCGCCAAAACATTGGACGCGGATCCTGCTTCTGTCATAGCGGTCAGCGCCTTGAAAGGGGACGGAAGGGATATACTATGGAAGCAGCTGCTGCAGCTAATAAAGATGTGATGACCGGGGCTGCATCGGACGATACGGCAGTCAAGGCCGGAATGGAGCAGGAAAAGGCAGACAGCCTGGACCATCAGCTTCCGGTCAATAAGCTGATCCTTCTGTACGCGGTCTATGAGCAGGAAAACGTCAAATCTTCCGATTTGTTTGACTTTATCCTGTTTCACGGCTACATGGATTATTTTTCCATGCAGAATTACATAGCTGAGCTGGAGCAGGCCGGGCTGATGCTGGAAGTTTCGGAAGAGGGTACGGTATATTACACCCTGCTTCCCGAAGGAGACAGCGTAGTCAAGATGTTCTATTCCCGTATCCCCCACAGTATCCGGGAAGATATCCGCAATTATGCAAAAAATCTCTTTTTGAACGAATCGCCTCTGGTCAGCAGTGATGCCGATATCCAACAAAAGAGTGAAGATCTATATGAGGTACGCTGTCATGTCCGGGACTACGCACGGCCTCTTCTTGAGTATGTACAGACAGCTTCCAGCCTGGAAGAAGCCAACAGGATCCGGAATAAATGGCTGAAAAAAGGACTGTCTGTTTATTGGAACATTACAAAGGAGCTGAAAAAAGATGAGTAAGCTGGTTGAGCCGCGGATCCCTACGGGATTCATGGAACTTCTGCCTCAGGACCAGATCCTCTTTAACCGCATGTATGATACCATCCGCCGTGTGTACGAGCGGTTTGGCTTCCTGCCTCTGGATACGACTACGATCGAGCTGTCGGAGGTCCTTCTGGCAAAGGCTGGCGGAGAAACGGAAAAACAGATCTATCGTTTTACCAAAGGCGATCACGATCTGGCGCTTCGTTTTGATCTGACGGTCCCTCTGGCCCGTTATGTATCCCAGCATCAGCAGGAGCTGGTTTTTCCCTTCAAACGTTATCAGATGAGTAAAGTATTTCGCGGCGAACGGCCTCAAAAGGGACGTTTCCGGGAATTTTATCAATGTGATATCGACATCATCGGCCAGGATGAGCTGAGCCTTTTCTACGATGCAGAAATGCCTGTCGTGATCTATCATGTTTTCAAGGAACTGGATCTGGCTGCTTTTACGATCCGGCTCAATAACCGAAAAGTGCTGGGCGGATTCTTCAAAGGAATCGGTCTGGAAGACAAAACGACCGATGTTCTGCGCATCATCGACAAACTGGAAAAGATCGGGCGGGAAAATGTAACGGCTGAGCTTCTGGATGACGGTATCAGCGAGGAGAATATCGACAAGATCTTCCGCCTTGTCAGCATTAAGGGCAGCAATGATGAGATCCTTGAACAGCTGAAAGGCCTCGGGATCGAAGATGAGACCTTCAAGGAGGGCGTATCCGAGCTGGACCAGGTGGTTTCCAATATGCGCCTCCTGGGAATGCCGGAGGAGAATTTCGAAATCGATTTGACCATTGCCCGCGGCCTTGATTATTACACAGGTACGGTCTACGAGACCCGTCTTAATGATTATCCTCAGTTCGGAAGTGTCTGCTCCGGCGGCCGTTATGAGAACCTGACAGGATTTTACTCGAAGACCAAAATGCCCGGCATCGGCATTTCCATCGGTCTTACCCGCATGTTCAGCCAGTTGAAAGAAGCCGGTCTTCTGAAGGCGGATACAAAGACCCTTGTCAAAGCCCTGGTCGTTCCTATGAGTTCAGATCAGATGAAGGAGGCCCTGCAGACTGCATCGGTACTGCGCCAGGCACAGATCCCGACAGATGTCTATTACCAGCAGAAGGGTATGAAGCAGAAAATGAAATATGCTTCCCGCCTGGGTATCCCCTATGTGGTCCTGATCGGTGAAGACGAGGCAAAGCAGGGTAAGGTGGCGGTAAAAGACATGACAGAAAGTACACAGACGGTGGTGACCGCTCTTGAAGCGGCACGGCTGATCGCAGGAAAGAAGTAAAAAATAAACGATTCGGTTCCCGGGCGGATCAGAAAGATCCCCCAAAACCGGATCGTTTTTGATTATATCGATTTTGCTGTCTTTTAAAGGCCTTTACCGGAAGATGTGTATAAAAAATCCTTTAGAAAGAGCGTTATATCTTCATCCGTGTTGCCGGCATCAATGTCCAGCCTGAGGGGCCGGCTGATATCCAGCGCATAAATACCGAGCAGTGATTTGGCGTCTACCTTAATATCTGTCTGCAGAAGGGTGCAGGTACCTTGAAGATGGCTGACAGCAGCCTGAAAGGCCTGAACCTTGGCGAAGGTATTGATCAGAACCGTAACTGTTTTCAACCGTAACTCCTTTCCGATTTTCCTCAATGATATCACAGCTGTCCGGCAGCTTTGGAAGGCAAATCTGCCGGGACCGAAATATGCACAAATACTTGACATAATCTTACACATGATTTAAATATCCGTCAAGGAAAACAGGTTGAAGAAAGGCCTTTTTTCAAGTATAATAGTGTGAAATCTAATAATAATAGGGGTAATGGGAGCTTCAAATGCCGCAGTGCGGGAAACAGGGAACAGTGAAAACAGCAGCCGTTCTGACCATGGGCTGCAAGGTCAACAGTTACGAGTCAGAAGGTATGGCGGAACTGCTTGAAAAGGATGGCTATACGATCGTGGACTTCGATTCCAAAGCAGATGTATACCTGATCAATACCTGCACCGTGACGCAGATCGCTGCCAGAAAATCACGCCAGATGATCCATAAAGCCCGTCTTACTAACCCGGACGCTGTTATCATGGCTGCCGGCTGCTATGTGGACAGAGGGACCCGGGGACTTTTGGACGGAGTGGTCGATATCTTGATCCCCAATAAAGATAAAGGTGACCTGATCGGGCTCCTGCATCAATATACCGGGGAAAAGCAGGTAGATGATGAGCCTGTGGATCTGGCCGATAAAGTTATCCGGGAAGATAAGGAAAGAAAGAAGGGGGCAGTCAAACAGCTGACGATCCGCAGGGCTGGCCAGAGGACGAGGGCTTTTATGAAAGTCCAGGACGGCTGCCGCCAGTTCTGCACCTACTGCATCATCCCCTTTGTCCGTGGGCCTTTGACCAGCCGGCCGGTTGAGGACTGTGTTGAGCAGGCCCGTATCCTTGCCGGCAACGGATATAAAGAAGTGGTACTGACCGGAATCGATCTGACCATGTACGGAGAAGATCTGGACGTTCATCCGGATCTGGGGGATCTGATCCTGGCCGTGTCAAAAGTAGACGGCATTAAGAGGATCCGTCTTGGTTCGCTGGAGCCAAGAGTAGTAACGCCGGCTTTTATCGAAAAGATCCGCCAGACCGGCAAGTTATGCCCTCATTTTCACCTGGCTCTTCAAAGCGGCTGCGCCCGCACTTTAAAAGCCATGAACCGCCGTTACACACCGGAAGAGTTCGAAAAAGCGGTGAGGATGCTGAGAGACTATGATCCCGACGCGGCGATCACGACCGACATCATCGTCGGTTTTCCCGGCGAGACGGATCAGGATCATCAGGAAGCATTAGATTTTGTCCGCAGGATCGGTTTTGCCGAATGCCACGTCTTCCGGTATTCACAGATGGAAGGTACAGCAGCTGCCAAACGGGCGGATCAGGTGGACGGCAATGTGAAAAAGGTCCGCAGCGATCAGATGCTGGCCGCTGCAGCAGAGGGGACTGAGGCCTTTATGAAACGCATGCAGGGCAAGGTCTTCGACGTGATCCTGGAGCAGAAGGAAAGCGGTTATTGGACCGGCTACACACAGAACTATGTTAAGATCGGTGTTCAGATGCCTGACGACAGTGATCATCACGGAGAAGAGATCAGAGTCAGAGCGGACGGATATCTTGATATAAGTAACGCAAACCATGAGGCTTCCGGCCTTGAAAAGATTATGAAAGGAGAACGACAGCTATGAACAGCAACGAGGATAGAGGGGGCACTCAGTATTTCCGTATCGTCAATCAGCCTGAAAATTCAGTTGCCAGCGTACTGGCGGACGTCTACCGTTCCCTGCAGAAAAAGGGCTACAACCCGGTCAACCAGCTGGTGGGATATATCATGTCCGAAGATCCGACTTATATTACCAGTTATAATAACAGCCGCGGCAAGATCGCCCGGCTCAGCCAGGACGAGATCATTGAAGAGCTGGTCCGTTCGTTTGTTGAGTACTACAATCTTGAACAGGACGAACCGTCAGACGATCAATGAGGATCTTAGGACTGGATTACGGTACGAAAACCGTAGGGGTCGCCATGTCGGATCCTGACGGTTTTCTGGCGAGTCCCCTGGAGACGATCCGGCGAAAAGATGAGATCGCCCTGAAGGCGACGATACGGCGTATCTGCCAGATCGCAGATGAATATAATATCCACACGGTTATCCTTGGCTATCCTCTGAACATGGATGATTCGGAGGGACAGGCCGCACTTAAGGTGAAAGCTTTCAAAAAACGACTGGAAAAGGATATGTACCGATGCCGGGTGATCCTGCAGGATGAGAGGCTGACTACGGTCGAAGCGGAAGAGCCTATGATACTGGCCGGTATCAGGGACCGGCGCAAACGGAAAGAAAAGTTGGACCAGATGGCTGCCTGCGTGATCCTGCAGGAATGGCTGGATAACCATCAAGATGAAATAAAGGAAATGACAAATGACTGAAAACGAAGAAAAAAACGATAAACTTGAAAAGACCCTGAAAGATCTGGACTGGGTCACGGTAACGGATGCGGAAGACCCGTCTCTTTTCATGGATATGGAGATCATGAACGTGACCAGTTATAAAGGCAGCTGGTATCTTCTGGCTTCCTGCGAGGAAAGCCTTTCCGATGATAATGGGGAAGAGGATGATGCAGAAGAAGATGAAACAGCGGATGATGAAACAGCCGCCTATATTTTTAAGCTTGTATCCGAAGAAGAAGCTGAATTTACCATAAGTGAAGATTACTCCGACATATCTTTATCCGTGACAACTGAATTTCCCGCGGCTGATTTTAATGAAGTAGGCCGTATATTTGCTTCTTCCGATGAATATGACCTTGATGTAGAAGAGAGTGACGAAAATGAGCAATAATAATACAGTAAATAATAAGCGAGGCGTAAGGAGCGCCTCCGCCAGGGCATCTCGTGCTCTTGGCGAGACAGCCTCAAAACGAGCCAGAAAATCGGTTAAGATCATTCCTTTAGGAGGTCTTGACCAGATCGGTATGAATATGACGGTGATCGAGTGCGATGACGAGATCGTGGTCATCGACTGCGGCCAGGCCTTTCCGGATGACAGTATGCCGGGCGTAGACTCCATCATCCCTAATTTTGATTATCTGCGTCAGAACTACGATAAAATAAAAGGTGTGGTATTAACGCACGGCCATGAGGACCACATCGGAGCGCTGCCGTATTTTCTGCGTGAATTCCATGTACCGGTCTTCGGTACCCGCCTGACACTGGGCCTGGTCCGCAACAAAATGGAAGAATTTGGCATCAAGCGGGTCGATCTGCGTTTGGTCGTGCCCGGTGATGTCGTTGAACTCGGCCATATGAAAGTCGAATTCATCCACACCAACCATAGTATCGGCGATGCGGTAGCTCTGGCTATTTTCACAGCTGCCGGCGTTCTGATCCATACCGGCGATTTTAAAGTCGACTATACCCCCATCCACGGCGGTATGATCGACCTGCAGCGCCTGGCGGAACTGGGACGTCACAAGGTGCTGGCATTGATGAGCGATTCTACTAACGCGGTCCGTAAAGGCTTCACCATGAGCGAGCGGACAGTAGGGCACATTTTTACAGAGATGTTTCCCCAGGCCCAGGGCCGTATCCTGGTCGCGACCTTCGCGTCCAACGTTGACCGGGTACAGCAGATCATCAATGCGGCGGCTGAATACGGCCGCAAGGTCGTGTGCGTGGGCCGCAGCATGGTCAACGTCATCAATACCGCTCTGGAACTGAATTATCTGGAAGTCCCGGACGGGGTCCTGATCGATATTTCCGAAATGAAAAAGTATGATGATGACCAGCTTGTCATCATCACCACCGGCAGTCAGGGCGAACCTATGGCCGCTCTGTCCCGCATGGCCAGCGGCGAGCACCGTATGATCGATATCAAGGAAGGAGATACGGTCATTTTCTCCTCCCGTCCTGTACCGGGAAATGAGAAATCTGTCAGCAACGTTATCAACGCCCTGATGCAGCGCGGCGCCAAAGTTACCTACGAGGATGCCCATGTTTCCGGCCATGCCAGCCAGGAGGAACTGAAGCTCATGTACGGACTGGTAAAGCCCAAGTACATGATCCCCGTTCACGGCGAGTTCCGCCACCTGACCCAGCATGCTCAGCTGGTCAAGGATATGGGACATGATCCCCGCAACGTGATCATTATGCGCAACGGCGATATCCTGTCGCTGGATTCTTATTCGGCCAAGATCATCGGGCAGGTCGATGTCAGTCCGGTCCTGGTTGACGGCCTGGGCGTAGGAGACGTTGGAAATGCTGTCCTTAGGGATCGCAAGATCCTGTCCGAGGACGGCCTTCTGATCGTCGCTGTCGGTCTGAAAGGCCCAAGAGGAGACGTAGTCTCCGGCCCCGATATCATCAGCCGCGGCTTTGTTTATGTGAAAGAATCGGAAGACCTGATCGAGGGCAGCAAAAATATCGTATCTCACATCCTCAAGTCCAATTACCCGATCGCTCCCATGGATTGGAATGCTGTCAAAAACCAGATCCGCGAACAGCTGCGTGATTATTTGTGGCGTGAGATCAAACGCAGTCCTATGATCCTGCCTATGATCATGGAAGTGAAAGATTAAGTTTTTTGGAGGCTTTCATGCAGATATTTCTGAAGATCATCAACGCGGTGTTCGGGTTTATTACCCGAAATGCCAAGCGTCTGGCCTTCTTTCTCCTGGCTGCAGTCTTTGTTTTAGGCTGTGCACTGGTCGCTTATGATACCTCTTTTGATTTTATCCGCGACGACCCATACGATACGTATGACAAGAACGGTGAAAAAGTAACGGTCGAGATCCCGGAGGGATCTACGGTCGAGGAGATCGGTAATATCCTGAAGGAAAATGGCCTTATCAATAACGTAATGGCTTTCCGTCTGAAGGCCAAGCTGACCGGCGGCCAGGATGATTTTCAGTACGGTGTCTATACCTTTGTCAAAGGGATGTCGGACAGCGACATCATGGAAACCCTTAAAGACGGCAATAAAGAGCAGAGCGTTTCCATTACTATTCCCGAAGGCTGGAGCGTCCGTCAGATCGGCGCTTATCTGGAAGAAAAAGGTATCTGCCTGCAGTCGGAATTTGAAGACGCCTGCAACCGGACGGACTATGATTTTGATTTCTATGACCAGATAACCAATGCGGACAAGCGGGAATTTCTGCTGGAAGGATACCTGTTCCCCGATACCTATGACGTGATCCCCGAAAAAGGAGCGGAAAGCGTCGTACAGCGGATGCTTCGTGAATTTGAAAGAAAATGGGAGCAGCATGCAGCCTGGCAGGAAGAACTGGATCAAAGCGGCCGTACCATGGATCAGGTCATTACCATGGCTTCGGCGATCGAAAAAGAGGCGGCTCTTGATAATGAACGTCCCAAAGTAGCGAGAGTCCTTCTCAACCGTATGGACCAGGGCCTTAACTGGGGGCTTAACTGCACGGTTCTGTATGCACTGGGCAAAGAAGGTACCGGCGATGACTTTGTTTCTTATGATGATCTGGAAACAGACAGTCCTTATAACACCTACAAATATTTAGGGTATCCCGTCGGCCCCATCTGCAGTCCCTCGGAAGCATCCATCCAGGCGGCTTTGGAACCGGCGGACGGCGATTGGCTCTATTTCATCGGCTATGAAGACGGAAGCAATGAACATCTGTTTACCAGTGATTACAGCGAGTTTGAAGCGGTCCAGAACGGCACTTATGTAAAGCCCGAAGATGACTCGTCCCAGCTGGAAAGTGAACCGGCAGACGGAGACGGAACGACCAACGATACCGACGGGAACGGCAACTAAATCAGGGATCGGAGACAAAGGATATGATGGAATTACTGGCTCCCGCGGGAGGGCTTGAGACACTGAAGACAGCTGTCCTGTACGGAGCGGATGCGGTCTATATGGGAGGCACGGCTTACGGACTCAGGGCCAAGGCCAGGAACTTTGACCGGGGAGAGATGCAGGAAGCTGTCGCATTTGCTCACGCTCACGGAGTAAAAGTCCATGTGACGGTCAACATCATTGCTCATGACCGGAACCTTGAGGGGCTGGAAGAATATCTGAAATTTCTTGAACAGATCCATGTAGACGCGCTGATCATGGCGGATGCCGGCATGATCATGACGGCCCGTCAGACTGTCCCGGATATGGAGATCCATTTAAGTACCCAGGCAAGCGCCACAAACTATGCGACATTTAATTTCTGGCATAAGATGGGTGTCAGCAGGGTCGTCTGTGCAAGAGAATTGTCGCTGGACGAAATCGCTGAGATCCGCCGGAAAACGGATCCTTCTCTGGAGATAGAGGCTTTTGCCCATGGAGCTATGTGTATTTCGATCTCCGGCCGCTGCCTGTTGAGCAATTACCTGGCCGGCAGAGACAGCAACCAGGGCCTGTGTGCCCATCCCTGCCGCTGGCAGTACCGTCTGGTCGAAGAAACAAGGCCGGGAGAGTATTTTCCCATTACGGAAGGGGAAGAAGGCACCTACATTTTCAACTCCAAAGATCTGTGTATGATCGAACACCTCCCGCAAATGGAAGAGGCAGGCATCAATAGTATTAAGATCGAAGGCCGCATGAAGTCTCCTTTATACGTTGCCATGGTGACGAGAGTCTACCGGGAAGCACTGGATGATCTGGCTCAAAGCCGCAGCCTGTATGAAAGCAAGAAAGAGTATTACAAACATCTCCTGGGGCTGGTCAGCCACCGCAGTTATACGACCGGCTTCTATTTAGGCAGACCGGGGCCGGACGAGCAGGTCTACGACTCTGCCGATTACATTCGTCATGTAGATTTTGCCGGTGTCGTCCGGGATACACACAAGGAAGAAGATAAGGACAGTTTTCACGCCGGTATGTGCCTGATCGAACAGCGGGGAAAATTCGTTAAAGGAGATACCTTATATCTATTGGGTCAAAGGGGAGGCTTGATCCCCTTTACGGCAGCCAGGATCCTGAATACAGAAGGATGCGAGGTCGAAAGCGCTCCGCATGCACAGGAAAAGCTGTATCTAACCATGCCTGAGCAGGCTCGGCAGGATATGGTTTTCGTGAAGGAGCTGTAAGATATGAATAAGCGAGAACCGTGGCATCATCTGGCAATGCAGGGGCTGTATCTTTTGGGGTCGCTGATCCTGACAGTTGCTTTCGGCTACTGCTGGTATGATTATTACGCGATAAGGATCATCTATCCTTTCTTCCGGCGGGGCAACTGGGTCGTTGTTTTCCTGTACTGGATCATATTGCTAGCCTCCATGTATATGAACGAAGGGCAGAAGGTCGGTTATTTCACTTTTGGACAGACTATTTTCTCGCAGCTGATCGGCCTGTTCATGGCAGACCTGATCATGTATATCGTAATTGCTCTGATTGCCCGCCAGATGATGAACGCGCTGCCTCTTTTGCTTTTACTGGTCCTTCAGTCTGCTTTTCTGATCCTGTGGACTTATCTGTCGACCAAGATCTATCACCACATCGTTCCCCCGCGGCGGATGGTACTGGTATCCGGCAAGGGGAGGCACGTGGACGCGCTGATCAAAAAAGTAAGCTCCCGCGATGATAAATATGAGATCAGCCGGCAGCTCGACGAGTCTCTGGGCCTGGAGAATATCCTTCCCAAACTTTCGGACTTTGACGCGGTCATGATCTGCGATCTTAACATCCATAACCGCAATATCATCATGAAATACTGCTACGAGCACGACATAAGGATCTACGTCGCGCCCCGTATTTCGGATACCATTATACGAAGCGCGACCGAGATCCACCTGTTTGATACCCCGCTTCTGTTATGCCGCAATTATGGTTTGAGCATTTATCAGAGGGCCGTCAAACGCTTCTTTGATATCCTTATCTCGGCTATCGCTCTGATTCTGCTGTCTCCTTTGATGCTGGGGATCGCGGCGGCTATCAAGATTTACGATGGCGGACCTGTCTTTTATAGGCAGGTACGGTTGACTCTGAACGGAAAAGAGTTTAAAATTCTTAAGTTCCGCAGTATGATCGTTAATGCGGAAAAAGCAGGAGCCCAGCTGGCAGGCAAGTATGACCCCCGCATCACTCCGGTGGGGCATTTCATCCGCCGCTACCGACTGGATGAGCTGCCGCAGCTGTTAAACATCCTGAAGGGGGATATGTCCCTGGTAGGACCTCGTCCCGAGCGGCCGGCGCTGGCTGCCAAGATCAGCGAGACCATTCCGGAATTCAACTACCGCCTGAAGGTAAAGGCCGGCCTGACCGGTTTTGCCCAGGTCATCGGTAAATATAACACCAGTCCTTATGACAAGCTTGAAATGGATCTGATGTATATAGCAGATTATTCCCTGATGAAAGATCTGAGGATCCTGCTGATGACCCCCAAGATGCTGTTTGTTCACGATGGTTCGGAGGGCGTGGTCGACGAAAATGAGTACAATTGAAGAAAGGGATCTTTCTTCCTTGAAGGTCTCGGTGGGGATCGTCACCTATAACGACGAGGATATCATCCTGGACTGTTTGAAATCGATTTATAAGCATACTAGGGGCATTCAGATGGAAGTGTATCTGTATGATAACTGCTCCCAGGATAAAACCGTTGAACTGGTTCTGGAACGGTATCCCCAGGTATGGCTGATAAGAGGACGCAGGAACCGGGGGTTTGGCTATGGGCATAACAGGATCCTTAAGAAAGTCGATTCAAACTACCATGTGATCCTGAATCCGGACATCCTTTTCCGAAGCAATGCCATCCATCAGATGGCAGCTTTTATGGAAGACCATCCGGATGTGGTCATGGCCCAGCCTAAACTGCTCAATCCAGACGGCAGCGAACAGTTTACTCCCAAAAGAGCACCTTCCTTCAAGTATATGATGAGCGGACGTCTTCAGAAACTGCCCGGCCCCTTTAAAAAGTGGCGCGATGAGTACACCATGAAGAATGAGCCGCTTGTCAGACCGACCGATATTTATTTTATGGCCGGCTGTTTTATGATGGCCAGGACCAATGTTTTGAAAGAGGTCGGCGGCTTCGATACTCGTTATTTTCTTTATAATGAAGACGTGGATCTGACCAGGACCATGAGGCAGAAAGGCCGCTGCGTCTTTGTCCCCCAGGTCGCCGTGGTCCATATGTGGCAGAGGGGATATATGAAGAGCCCTAAGCTGTTCCGGATCCAGCTGTCCAGCATGTTCAAGTATTTCCGCAAATGGAGAGGGCAGAAATATGAGTGACGGACCAAGGATATCGGTCGTGATCGCTTTATATAACGCAGGTCCTTATCTGAAGGAAGAACTGGAAAGCATACTGCCCCAGCTTGCGGAAACGGATGAAGTTCTGATCTACGACGACGGTTCGACGGACGGCTCCTATGAACTGGCACAAAAGCTTTCCAGGGTCATTCCTCAGATCCGGGTCTTTCAGGGGCCCCATGCGGGTGTCGTCGAAAACTTCCGCCGGGGGATCCAGAAGGCCAGGGGGCGTTTCATCTTTCTGGCGGATCAGGATGACTTATGGGAACCTTCCAAAGTCAGTTTTGTCCTAGGAACGCTGGAATGGGAGAAGGGCCCCTGCTGCGTCATGCATGACGCTGTGATGATCGACGACGCCAAAAAGCCGACCGGAGAGACAGTCTTTACCTGGCGTAAAATCGGCCGGGGCTTCTGGCACAATTGGTGGAAAAACAGCTATGTAGGCTGCTGCATGGCTTTCAATGAAGAGCTTAAGCCCTATCTGGCTTCTATGCCGGCCACTATCCCCATGCATGATCAATGGATCGGGATGATGGCGGACCATTACGGGAAGATGCTTTTTATCGATAAAAAGCTGCTGAAATGGAGGCGGCATCAGGATAATGCCACAACGCTCAGGCATGACCCGCCGGCAGCCATGATCAAAAAACGGGCTGTACTCTTATTTGCCTATATTCATCAGATTTTTACTCAAAGAAAGGAGAAAGTTTCATGAAAGGAATCGTTCTTGCAGGAGGATCCGGTACCAGACTTTACCCCTTGACCTTAGTTACTTCCAAACAGCTGCTGCCGGTTTACGACAAGCCCATGATCTATTATCCTCTGTCTACCCTGATGATGGCGGGCATCCGGGATATCCTGATCATATCGACGGCTCAGGATCTTCCGAATTTCGAACGCCTGCTGGGGGACGGTTCTCAGTTCGGCATCAAACTCAGCTATAAGGTCCAGCCTTCGCCGGACGGCCTGGCGCAGGCCTTTATCCTGGGTGAGGACTTTATCGGAGACGACTGCTGTGCTATGGTCCTGGGAGACAATATTTTCTTCGGAGGAGAATTCGGCAGGATCCTTAAAAATGCAGTAGCCAACGCCGAGATCAATCACCGCGCCAGCGTCTTCGGTTACTATGTCGATGATCCCCAGCGGTTCGGTATCGTTGAGTTCGACAAGAACGGCAAAGCGGTTTCCATCGAAGAAAAACCGCAGCAGCCCAAATCCAATTACGCGGTCACCGGCCTATATTTCTACGATAATCGTGTCGTTGAGCTGGCAAAACAGGTCAAACCGTCTGCCCGCGGCGAACTGGAGATCACGGACTTAAATAAGATGTACCTTAATGAAGGCAAGCTGGACGTGCAGGTCCTGGGCCGCGGCTACGCCTGGCTGGATACCGGAACCATGGACAGCCTGATGGAGGCTTCTTCCTTTGTTCAGATCATGGAAAAACGTCAGGGGATCATGATCTCGGCTCTGGAAGAGATCGCCTATGAGAACGGATGGGTCACCCGCGACAGCCTTTATGAAGCTGCCAAGCATTACGGAAAGTCGACCTACGGAAAATATCTGCGCCGTGTAGCGGATCAGGAGGTCATCCTGTAATGGGAAATATTCTGATCACCGGTTGCAAGGGCCAGCTGGGCACACAGCTGATGCTGGATCTGAAAGATAAAACTACGGAACTCGGTCCTGTTGACCTGTTCAAAGAGGATTATTCCTTTACCGGTATCGACGTCGATACCCTGGATATCACGGATTATAATGCCGTGGATGCCTACGTGAAGGATAAAGGCTTTACCTGCATCATCAACTGCGCTGCCTTTACCAACGTCAATGCCTGCGAGTCCAAAGAAGACCTGGCTTATCAGGTAAATAAAGTGGGACCGGAGAACCTGGCAAAGGTCGCGCAGAAATATGGGATGAAATTTGTCCATATCTCCACCGATTATGTATTCCGCGGAGACGGCAAGAGGCCCTATATGGAAATGGAGGCTTCCGATCCTGTCAGCGCCTACGGCCGGACCAAGGATGCCGGAGAAAGAGCGGTCATCGATAACTGCCGTCATTATTTTATCGTTCGCACAAGCTGGCTGTACGGTTACTACGGCAACAATTTCGTTAAGACCATGATGAAACTTGGTAAAGAAAAGGGAGCCGTCAAGGTCGTCAATGACCAGGTCGGAAACCCCACCAATGCAGAGGATCTTGCCTATCATCTGTTAAAGCTGGTAACTACCGAAGAATACGGTATCTATCATGGGACCGGACGGGGGATCTGCAGCTGGTATGACTTTGCCTGCCAGATCATGAAAGATGCCAACATCGATGCGGCCGTATCCCCCTGCACTACGGATGAATATCCGACACCGGCAAAGCGGCCTGCTTATTCGGCCCTGGCTCATGACCACTTTGAAAGGACGGTCGGTTACGAATTCCGTCCCTGGCAGGAAGCGCTTCAATATTTCATCGACCATCTGGATGAAAAGACAGGCAGCCGCTGAGGGCTGACAAACGAACAGCTAAGTAAAGGAGATCTGTCATGAAACTTATCGTTACCGGCGGCGCCGGATTCATCGGAAGCAATTACATCATCTACACCATGAAGGCACATCCCGAAGATCAGGTCATCTGCCTGGATGCGCTGACTTATGCGGGCAACCTTGAAAACCTCAAAAGTGTAGAAAACAATCCCAACTTTACCTTCTACAAAGAGGATATCCGCAACAGAGAAGGGGTCTATAAGATCTTCGAAAAAGAAAAGCCGGATGTGATCATTAATTTCGCGGCGGAGAGCCATGTTGACCGCTCCATCACCAACCCCCAGATCTTTGTGGAAACCAATGTATTAGGCACCCAGGTCCTGATGGATGCCTGCCGTAAATACGGGATCAAACGATATCATCAGGTTTCGACCGATGAGGTTTACGGTGATCTGCCCCTTGACCGTCCCGACCTGTTCTTTACCGAGCAGACTCCCATCCACGCTTCCAGTCCTTATTCTGCGTCCAAGGCTTCTGCCGACCTTCTGGTCGGCGCTTACCACCGCACTTTCGGACTTCCCTGCACCATCAGCCGCTGCTCCAACAACTACGGACCGTATCAGTTCCCCGAAAAGCTGATCCCTCTGATGATCAGCAACGCCGAGCACGACAAGCCCCTTCCGGTCTACGGCAACGGTATGAACGTGCGCGACTGGCTCTATGTCGAAGATCACTGCAAAGCGATCGATCTGATCATCCGCAAAGGCACCGTGGGAGAGATCTATAACATCGGAGGCCATAATGAGATGCATAATATCGACATCGTCAAGATCATCGTGAAAGCCCTGGGCAAAAGCGAAGACCTGATCACCTATGTCAAGGACCGTGCCGGCCATGACCGCCGCTATGCGATCGATCCGACCAAGATCCACAACGAGCTGGGATGGCTGCCCGAGACCATGTTCAAAGACGGTATCCAGAAGACCATTCAGTGGTATCTGGACAACAAGGACTGGTGGGAAAACATCGTCAACGGAGAATATCAGAATTACTATAAGAAAATGTACGAAAACCGCTGAAAAGACGATTCGGAAAGACACTGCCCGTCAGTGCCTTTCCGTTTTTTGAAAGGGAACAGGTATGGCTAACATCAAGAGTCTGGTCAACCGGAAAAACTGGAACAAGGTGAAGAGGCTGATCCGCCAGGGCCAGTTCAAAACGGCCTATCAGGGGATCCTGCGGAAACTCAGGGCTCTTTCGGAAATCGCGCAGAAGTCCTCTCGTTACTCGGATGTGCTCAAAGCGGGGACCAGGCGACAGGGAGAGGTCATCAGTCAGGCTCCGTCGATGACGGTGGATATAGTGATCCCCGTTTACAACGGAGTCCGGTATCTGAAAACTTTGTTTGAAGGGATCGAAAAAACCAAGGTCAGCCACAACCTGATCATTGTCGACGATCACAGTCCCGACCCCGCGGTAGAGGAGTTCCTGTCCGCCTATCAGAAAAAGATGGGGCCTGTCTACAGTGAAAGGGGCTGCCACATCCAGATAATTTTAAACGAGCGTAACTTGGGCTTTGTTGCCAGCATCAACCGGGGCCTGGTCATGAGCCGCCACGATGTCGCTTTACTGAATACGGATGTGGAACTTCCTCAGGATTGGCTGGAAAGACTGATCATGCCTCTGGTCAAGGATCCGACGGTAGCCAGCGCGACCCCCTTTACCAACAGCGGTGTGATCGCCAGTTTTCCTGATTTTCTGAAAGACAACAGCCTTTTCAATGATCTTCCGGTCGATCGGATCGATTCCTTCTTCAAGCAGGTCCCCTGCCGCTATATCAGCCTGCCGACCGGAGTCGGCTTCTGTATGGCCATGAGCCAGGCTGCCATCAAAAAGATCGGGGTCTTTGATCAGCAGTCTTTCGGCAGAGGTTACGGAGAGGAAAACGACTGGTGCCAGCGGGCGATCGAAGCCGGTTTCCGCAATGTAATGGTTGACAACCTCTATGTTTTTCATAATCACGGAGGTACTTTCCAGCCGGATGAAAAGCAGAAACTGATGCGGGAAAATACACAGACTCTGCTTAAAAAACACCCGACTTATGCCGAACAGGTAGCTCAGTTCAATCAGAAAGATCCTCTTGCTCCGTTACGTGCCTGTGTTTTTACCAGGATGGCCGATTCCCTGAGCCATTCCTGCAGCCTGATTTTTTCTAATACTCTGGGCGGAGGTGCGGAGACTTATCTAAGAAAACTGACGGGTGACTGCCATGAGAAAGGGGAAGCCACGGCAGTCGTACGCTATGTGCGTCCTTCCAGATCATACCAGATCGAATTTACTTATCTTTATCATACCGAGCGGATCGAGATGGAAAAGGCGGACCAGATCTTTTCTTTCGCCCGGCAGCTGGGCATTTCAAAGGTCATGGTCAATCAATTGGTCACCTATCCTCAGCCGATCGCTATGATCAAAGATATCAAAGATTTCTGCGACCGGACGGGAACGGATCTGTATGTCATGGTCAATGACTATTACTGCATCTGTCCGACCATTTATCTTTTGGACACCCATCACCATTATTGCCAGCTGCCCGATAAAGAAGAATGTGAAAATTGCCTTGCTCATAATGCTTACCGGGACAGTTATGACGGGAAATCGATGGATGAGTGGCGTAAGGCCTGGAAGTCACTTCTGGTTTCTGCTCATGAGGTCAGGGTCTTTTCCAGGGACTCCGAAAAACTGATGCGCAGGGCTTTCGGGGATGACATCAATTTCCATGTCATGGCAAAGCAGCATACCAGCATGATCAGAACCAGCCGTACATATAAAACTACAGATATGATCAATATCGGTTTGTTCGGTACTTTGACGGAGCTGAAGGGAGCTGCTCTGATCCGTTCAATGGTCAGCCTTGCGGATCAGCAGAAAGCAAATGTCCGATTCATTTTGATCGGACATGCCGAAGATACGATCAAGAGCAGGCGCTTTGAAGAGACCGGAGCTTATCAGCCGGGGCAGCTGCCCGGACTGATATTAGAAAAGGATCTTGATCTTGTCTTTATCTCTTCGATCTGCCCCGAAACGTACTCTTTTACTACCCAGGAAGCCATGGAGCTTGGGCTTCCGGTTGCCTGCCTTTCCCTGGGAGCTCCCAGAGAGAGGGTCGCTGAGTATGCGGACGGTCTTGTCATCGATTCCAGAGAACCGGAAGAGATCCTGAAGGAGTTGGTCGATTTTGCAAAGGCAAAGATGCCTCTTCAAAGTCCCATCCGTGACCGTGTCTTGTTCGTTTATGACGAGGATTCCTATGCGGTACGCTACCGCTGCCGCCACCTGGGCGAACAGCTTCTTTTAAAGGGAATGCGGTCGGACATTTGCGGACTGGATCAGGTCAGAGTCGGTCAGGTAGGCCAGTACCGCTATGTAATACTTTACAGGCTGGAATTTAGCCGCAAGGTAAGCAAGATCATCGATGAAGCCAATCGCAGCGGCAGTTCCATCTGGTTCAGCATCGACGATTTCGTGTTTGATTATCAGGCTATCAAAGATCTGCCTTTTCTCAGACAGGCTGAATACGCCTCTTTCCCGGACCGCTGCGCAAGGATCGCTAAGACCATGGAGATGTGCGACGGTATCCTGGTTTCTACCGAAGCTTTGAAAAGACAGGTAGAAAAGGAATTCCCCGGCAGCATCGTCCGGGTCCAGCGCAACAGAGTAAGCCTGGAGATGCAGACTCTGGCTAAGAAAGCGCTGATGAGGCCCAGAGAAGAGGAAGGCACCGTTACCTTGGGATATTTCAGTGGATCTCCGACTCATGACGCCGACTTTGCCATGATCGCCCCCAGCCTTGCCCAGGTCCTTAACCGCCATGCTAATGTAAGGCTGAAACTGGTGGGCAAGGTAACCGTGCCGGATTCGGTCAGAGGCTTCGTAAACCGCATCGACCTGGTCGGTTTCCGTCCCTGGGAAGAACTGGAAGAGATGTACCGGGACATCGATATCAACCTGATGCCGGTGGAAGATACAGTCTTCCACGAATGCAAGTCCGAAAATAAGTGGCTGGAAGCGGCCTTGACAGCGACTCCTACGGTCGCAAGTGCCAATGAAGAACTTGCACGTGTCATAACATCAGGCAAAGACGGTTTCTTATGCCGTCAAAGTCAGGAGTGGACGGACACTTTGGAAAAACTGGTGACCGACCGGGAACTTCGAGAAACGGTGGGGAAAGCGGCAAGAGACAATGTCCTTTCTACCCATACCACTTTCCAGCTGGAAAGCGGTTTGCTGTCCTGAATCTTGCCAGGATCATCGGTTTCCGGAACTCCGTTTGCCAATCGGCAGGTTTATCCTTAAGACAAGCTTCGGTTGACCTTGCTTTTGCAAAGGCTTATAATGATTCAAATATCGTAATTGTAAGGAGAGAAACAAATGGGACAGTTTACTTTTACCACGACACCGATCGAAGGCTTATATATCATTGATTCCAAACGGTTCGGAGACGCCCGCGGCTATTTTATGGAAACCTATAATGAAGCTGATTTCCATAAGGCCGGACTGGATATGCGTTTTGTTCAGAGCAATGAATCCCGTTCAAGCAAAGGAGTCTTACGGGGCCTTCATTTTCAGAAACACTATCCTCAGGGAAAATTGGTGCGGGTCACCAAAGGGGAAGTTTTTGACGTAGCCGTCGACCTTCGCAAAGACAGCCGGACCTTCGGACAATGGTACGGAGTCAATCTGTCAGAGGACAATAAACGCCAGTTCTATATTCCCGAAGGTTTTGCTCACGGTTTCTATGTCCTTTCGGATATCGCCGAATTCGTTTACCAGGTGACCAACCTGTATCATCCGGAAGACGAAGGCGCTGTTTACTGGGCCGATCCGGACATCAACGTTCAGTGGCCCCTGATCGAAGGTGTCGATGTGATGCTTTCTGAAAAAGATAAGAAGAATCCTCTTCTTAGGGACATGGACTGGAGATTCTGAAATGAATGCGAAACTAGAAAACGCATTGAAATACCGGTTTTTATTGAACGAGTTGATTTCGCGAGATCTGAAAGTAAAGTATCGCCGTTCTGTGCTTGGCATCCTTTGGAGTGTACTCAATCCTTTACTGATGATGATCGTGATTACCACGGTTTTTCAACACGTTTTTCGCTTTGATATAGAAAATTTTCCTTTATATTATTTAACAGGTTCTTTGATTTTTAACTTTGTCTCGGAAGCAACCAACGGAGCCATGACTTCGGTATTGGATAATGCAGCGCTTATTAAGAAGGTCTATATACCCAAATATATTTTTCCTTTGGAAAAGTGTCTGTTTTCCTTTGTCAATATGCTGTTTTCTATGATCGCCGTTTTATTGATCGTCGTACTGTATCGGTTCAAGCTGTCCTGGACGTTTCTGTTGTTTCCGATCCCTATGCTGTATGTTCTTTTATTTGCTATCGGGATCAGTTTCATTTTAGCTGCTTTGTACGTCTATTTCAGAGACCTGAAACATTTGTGGGGAGTTTGGCTGACGGCTTGGATGTATCTGACGCCTATCATATATCCGATCTCGGTTTTGGAAAACTCGAAGGCATTACGTGTGATCGTTCACTTGAATCCTCTGTATTATTATGTGGAATGTTTCCGGGATGTCACATTGAATGGAAGGATCCCAAGTATCCATTTGAATTTGATTTGTCTGTTAGGGGGAATCGCTGTCCTTGCTTTCGGAACGTTTGTATTCAAAAAGGCGCAGG
>Ga0256404_1002021_pt1 | contig 46163 bp, 45 predicted proteins | sample RumenRJG_01DNA_FD_185990 | JGI IMG/M metagenome (GOLD analysis project Ga0256404, IMG submission 185990) | Bovine rumen microbial communities from Lethbridge, Alberta, Canada - RJG_01 | ecosystem: Host-associated > Mammals > Digestive system > Stomach > Rumen | place: Canada: Alberta | collected... | reverse complement strand
CTCAAAGTGCAAGCTGTCAAGCCCATGGATTCGTTAAAACAACGAATTCGGCTTGCACTTTATTGTACAAAATTTAGGCGAAAATGCCCATGCTATCTACGTTTGCGGAGCTGTTGACCAAACACTATATATTCTTTGCAATTAGTGGATGAGGATGATAAACCGGTAACATATTATCATTCTACAAGCGGAGACAGTACCGGAGGTCAGGAGTCTATTGCTTCTTTCCTTGTGATTGTAAGCCAGCTGCAAATCTTTGATACAGGAAATGCAGCGGATTCCGGTGATTCATTCCGCTTTATCATGATGGACGAGCTTTCCCGAAACGGGGATATTTTTACAGGTGATTATGTCCTCCAGTTGTTGCAACGGTTCCATATGCAGGGCGTATTTGTCACACCCGGCACAAAACTAAATATGATAAGCCCGTATGTAGGTAATATTTACCAGTGCTACCTGGACATTAATCGGCAGGGACAGACGCGTGTAAGAAAAATAACTCATAAGGTGATGGCAAATGGCAACTCCTGACTATGGTTTAACTGATATTTTACAAAAACTTGAAAAACGTGAAGCATTATACCAGGATTTAGTCAATCAAAAGAAGGATATTCTTTCCAAAAGGATTCCGGCCCCTGTTATCGTTTCTATTTCAGAATACAAAGATAAATATTTATGCTGGCATAACTTTTGGTCTCATATAGCTGAAGAGAGCAACGGTATCCAAGTTGATTTCAAATATAAGATGATGGGGCCGTTGAAAAAATGCAGAGTTCCGTATCGATTTACGGTTCGTGATGCGGACAGTGTGTTTGCGTATTTAAAGATGAAAAGCAAAAGAAACGCTTTTTTGCAAGCGTTTACCCTTATAACCAGTGAATTCCCGTGCATGACTGATTGGTGTTACCGTTACCGTGAACGACTGAGCTGCGAGACTGGCTTTACAGAGAAAGCGTTTGCTATTGCGAAATATTTCCAATCAGGGGCGATGAAAGACTGTTATATTACCAATTGGCCGATTCCCGGGGTAGATACCAAATTTCACAGAAAAAACTTTGAGATATTCCGGACCATTGCCAATGCTGTTCTTGAAATTGAGTTGGCGAACCGCGAAGAGTTTTATGCCTATTTTTCCCTGAAAGAAAGGTTGGCGGAAATTTCTGTTGGTATTATCGGAAGAGGAATTGACTTGAATGGTGGTACAAGATGCTCCGTTTCGGCTGATGAGATTGCAAGATGGGAGAAAACGCCAGAGGTGGTTTTTATTTTTGAGAATAAAGACTCAGGCAGTCAGATTGCGGATAATGTAAAATTTGACTTTCCCTGTATGGTCTTATTTGGTTCCGGTAACGCCATTTTGGATTTAAAGCATGTTCCCTGGTTGCAGAAGTGTAAGATTGTTTATTCCGGCGACATGGATAAAGATGGTTTCAAGATTTTGTCTGAATTAAGGAACGTGTTCCCTGCGATTAAAAGCTTTATGATGAACATTGAAGATTTTAGGCGGTTTGAAGACCTTGCGGGGAAAGACCGTCCGGGAGACGTTTCGGTGTATGATAATTTAACTTCAGAAGAAGCGGAATGTTTTTCGTATATTACTGAAAAGGGATTGCGTCTTGAACAGGAAAGATTTTTGGATAAAGTGATTGGCAATTTTAGTATGAAGTGGAGAAGGGATCGTTGAAACTGCTGGAGGCCGAAGATGCAAGGTGGCTGCCTAAGGATAAGCTGTACAGTGTTCCGTGGCTGCCTGCGGATATGACGCTGGTTGCAGAAATAAAAAAACAGATGAAGTAGAGACGCATGGCCTTTAAATAAATATAATTTATACTTAAAATAGAAGAAAGAGAGAAGAAAATTACAAAATAAAATCAATTTTTGAATAGATAATCAAAATACAAAAATAATCTATTGACAAGGAAGCTTGCTTATGGTAGTATATACACGTGTTGAAAACAAATATTGGCGGAAGACTTCGGATCAGGTTATACCGAAAGCTTCAGGTTATGTTTCTGCATCCGGCTGGTGACCGGATGGGTGCGTCGAGCGTTACATTTCAAAGTTCAATCAGTCATTATTTCAGAGATGTAGTTTGGAGCCTTAGAGGTACGGCTTGAGCCGAAGTCTTTTTTTGTCTCCGTCAGTCATCAAAAAAAGACAGGATGCACTGCATGTGCGACCTGCTCTTTTCAACTTTCTACCATTACATTTATTGTTACTTCATCATCTTGGGTTATCACGCTGCAGTGCGTGAGAAAGGCCAATCTCCTGCACGCACAACACCAGAGCATGGTAGTGTGCAAATGTCAAGCAAAATTTTACATCGTGGTGGCAAATTCATCTTACCACCCACATGGTAGTGTTGCTGACCAAGCGCCGCCTGCTGGATTAGTACCGTGTACACCTGAAGAAGCGGGGCTACCGCATCAAGGTCCTGAATCTGGTAAACCCAGATGAATCGGCACTGGGTTTTGACCCGATGTTGCACATCAAGGATGACAGCGACCTGGCATTGCTGGGCAAAAGCCTGATGGAATGCACGGGCGACACTTCCAAAGATGACCGCTACTGGCAGAACAGTGCGGCCAGCCTGTTCTGCGCCATTGCCAAGCTGGCCATCCACAAATTCGGCAAAGCCGCTCGCATGAAACACGTGTTGTACCTGCTGCGTTATATTGATGTAAGCCCCTGCAGATGAAGCGGTATCAGATCTATGACGATCCGCTGTACCGGCAGGAAATATTGCCGAACGACATGACGAAATTGAAGTAATTAAGTAAAGTATGCCGTGCCTGAAGCGGTTATATGCTTCAGGCACGGACATCATATGATTATTTAAATTTTCAATTCTGTTACTATCTTTAGTAAATAATTATTATGAACACAATAAATCATAAGCGAGGAGTCAAAGCATGAACAAAGTTATATTGATTGGAAGGCTGACAAAGGATCCGGTGGTGAGATACACACCGACGCAAAAAGTTGTATGCCAATTCACACTGGCGGTAGACCGTCCCTTTGTAAACAAGGACGGGCAAAGGGAGGCAGACTTTATACCCGTCGTGTTATGGGGAAAACAGGCAGAACTGGCGGGAAATAACTGTGCCAAGGGCCATCGTCTGTGTGTGGAAGGACGAATGCAGGTCCGCACGTACGAGGATAAAAACAGTAACAAGGTCTGGGTAACAGAGGTAATAGGCGACCGTATCGAGTTTCTGGAAAGCAAAGGGAAAACCTCTGCTCCTCCGGTTTCTGCAGATGGCGCTTCAGCGCCTCAGCCGTCAGCCATGTCCGGGATGGGGGAAGAAGTTCCGTTTGGCGAAGAAATACCATTTTAATAATTTCGGTTTAAATAATCCGTGTTATAATAAACAGGTAAGTAGGTTAAGTTACACATCTTATTCAAACCAGGCGTCGTGACACCCAAATTAAATTAATGAAAGCGAGAAACTGATGAATAGTAATCAATCTTCTAACACTTGGGAGACTGTAGTTATTCCCAACAAGGCAATCGCAAGACAATTCGTCCATGAAAAGACCGGCAGTGAACTGACTGAAATCATCCTGCCGGAGCAACTTCCTAAAGGCTCGCCCGACTGCGGCGGCTGGCATTTCTACATGCCGGGATCCTGTGTCGAACAAATAGAAAACGGTGCGAGAGTCAAATTCCCGCCTGCGTGGCGGTCAATACGGATCCTGAGTCCGTACGTGGAGGGAAAGCGAACAGCAGCCATTGAGTACCCGATAGAGGATGCTCTGGCTCTGCTGCGCGCAATGTTCGCGCAGCATTAAAAACAAAGGCTGGCCGGAGAATTTTCCGGTCAGCCTGCTATTATGTTTTAAAAATGCCTACGATAATAAATATAATTGATTATCTGTTTTCGATAAAATGGTTTTTTAAACAGGGAATTAATGTAAAATTAAAACAAGGGGTGTTTCTTTTGAAATTCTTTCATATTGCGGATTTGCACTTTGGCAAGTCAATTTATAAAGTATCGCTGTTAGAAGATCAGGAATATTGGATGAAACAGTTTGTAGACCTTGCGGTAAAGGAAAAAGTTGATGCAGTTGTCATTGCAGGCGATGTGTATGACAGAGGAACGCCTTCAGACGGAGCTGTCCGTATCCTGGATAAGATGTTAACCATGCTTTCTGAGTATAACATACCGGTTCTAATGGTAGCTGGAAATCACGATTCTTCCCAAAAACTTGCCTTTGGCAGCCGATTTTTTAAAAAACAAGGTATACATATTTCAAACCCGTTGGAAAATTCCAAGACCTTAAGCAGTATTACCATGAATGATAAGTACGGCCCGGTAACTTTCTGGTTGATGCCCTACGCCTATCCGGCTTTAATCGGAAAGGCGCTGGATCGGGAAGATGTTAAAAACCAAAATTATGATTTTGCAGTACAAGCCTTACTGGCAGAACAAGCGATTGATTTTACGCAGCGTAACGTACTTGTTGCCCATCAAAACGTCACAAAGAACGGTGAGGAAACAGAACGCGGCGGTTCGGAGAGTACTGTGGGCGGCGTTGGGAAAATAGATTATACGGCATTTGAAAAGTTTGATTACGTTGCACTGGGTCATATCCATTCTAACTACTGCGTAGGGAAAGAAACTATACGTTATGCGGGTTCGCCGATGTGTTACCATTTTGATGAAACGCATCAGCCGGATAAAGGACCGATTTTGGTAGAGATTGGTCCAAAAGGAGAAGAGATTTCTGCAAAAGTTATAAAAATACCTTCCTTGCACCCAATGAGGGAACTCAAAGGGACCCTTGCAGAAATCCCGGGAAAAATAACAAATATGGAAAAAGATTTGAAAAAAGATGAAAATAATAAAGCCAGGGGCGCGTATGTAAAAATTATCGTAACCGACCAGCCCATCCGGCCTGAAATCAGCAATTATTTACGAGATCTGTTGAACAGCAGTCATAGTATATTAATGGAAATAACATCTGAATATAACCGCTCTTTTGGAAACTTGCAAGAAGTAACCTATGATAAGATTAAGGGAAAATCTGTAGAAGAACTGTTTGGTATATTTTTTTCTGAGAGAAGCGAAGACAATGAGATGCCTGACGATAAAGACCGACAGTTTTTGCAGTTTGCAGGAGAACTGCAGGAAAAATTAAGTAATAATACAGAAGAAACGATGGATGAATTGGCAGATGAATTGCTTGATTACCTGAAAAAGCAGGAGGAAGTTTAAAATATGAAACCATGCAAATTGGAAATGCAAGCCTTTGGCCCATATAAAGATAAGACAACCGTATCGTTTGATGACCTTCATGGCCTGTACCTTATTATTGGGGATACTGCGTCAGGTAAGACCACGATTTTTGATGCGATTATGTACGCGCTTTATGGTGTGACCAGCGGTTCTGAACGTACCCCAAGAATGATGCACTGCAACTATGCAAACCTGGAAGATGAGATGAAGGTTACGTTGGAGTTTCTTCAGGATAATAAAAAATACAGGGTATCCCGGAAGTTTAATTTTTATAGAAAGTTAAAACGTGTTAAAGCAGACAAATCTGAATATATAAAAATTGGTGATAATTATTATAAAAAAGAAGAAACAATAAATGCTGTGCTGGAGGAAACAGACGGCAATGTTGTTGTTCAGGGAGATACTGCGGTTACCGGAAAATGTAAAGAAATCCTGGGACTTGAAGCAGAGCAGTTCCGCAAGATTATCATGCTGGCCCAGGGCAAGTTCACTGAATTTTTAAAAGCCAACAGTGACGAAAGAAGTAATATTTTAAGGAAATTATTTAATGAAGATTCTTATTTGATTTTTCAGGAATTGCTGAAAAAAACCAGAGAAAAACTAGCGCTGGAGCGCAAAGCAAAAGAAGAAGCCCTTAAGATTACGATGGAAGATTTCAAGTTCCCACCGGATATGGAAGAAGGCGGGAAGCTCCTGTATGCAGTAAACAATGATGAATTGGTTCCCAATTTAGATGCATTAATAGCAAATGAAAAACATGTGGAACAGGAATTAGACAATGCTGTTAACGAATGGACTGGTAAAAAAGAAAAACTGAATGAGAAGAAAGGCGCTGCTATAACAATAAACGACCAGTTTGATGAATTAGATGAAAATCTGAAGAACCTGGGGAATTTGCTGAATAGCAAAAATAATTATGAAAATCGCAAACATAGAATGGAAAAAGCCGAGATTGCTTTACATAATGTTTTGCCGGTAATAACAACATACCAGAACGCGGAAAATAAGTTTACCCAAACTGAAACAGAGATTAAAGAACTTGATAAAAAATTAGAATTAAAAATTAAAGAAAAACAAAGATTGGAAGAACTGGTAACGAAAGATGAAACGAAGCAGAAAGAAGTTACGGCTCTTGGCATTAAAATAAACAAAATAGCAGATGAGGCTTCAGAACGGTGCCAGTTAAAAGAATTCCGTACTCAGTTTAAGAACTCAGAAACTATTTTTATTAAATTGGAAACGGATTGTCGGAAGAAGAATAATCTGTTGGCAACTGTTAAGGAGAGAATAGGTGCCTTAAGCAACGAGCTGGGGAAACTGACGAATATAGATGTAGAAATGGAGCAGTGCCAGCATGCTTTTGATCATGTCGCTGATGTCTACAATGGTCTTACGAATAAAGAAAATGGTATCCAGCAATGTGTACTGCAAGTTAAAAAAGATGAGTGGAGTTATAATGAAAGTGTAAAATTACTATTGAAGTTGACTGAGGAAACAAAAGAAGCTTTTGATCATTATCAAATGTTGCAAAAATGTTTCCTGAACGGGCAGGCCCAGGTACTGGCACAGAAGCTGAACATTAAAATTGATTCGGAAGGGCAGGCGGTATGCCCCGTCTGTGGAACAGAGTTTACCCGAAATCACATGCCTGAATGTAAATCAGCTTTGGAAGAGGTGCCTTCTGAAGATGAGGTCAACAAAGCAGAAAAAACTTACAATGAGAAAGAAAAGCTAAGGAAAAAACAGGATGAAGAAAACAAACAGATAAAAATAAGTATTGAAACGTTCAAAGCCCAAACGTTAGAAAGAGCGAAAATGTGGTTGCCGGATTGCGGAGACTGGAAACAATTGAGCTCAGATGTGTATCTGGAAAGCGAAATCAGTAAAGCCCTGACCAAGAAAAACACAACGGAAACTGCACTGAATGATAAAAAGAAATTACAAAATGACCGAGATAACTATAAAAAAGAAAAGGAACAGAAAGAATGGGAGCAGGAAAAATTAGAAACTGAAATCGACGCATTGAATAATCGAAAAAACGAAGTTGAACAGTTAAAAGGCAGTATACAGGCTCGTATTGAGGAAAAAGAAAAGCAACTTTTGTATCAGGACGAAACGGAAGCCAATAATGCGAAAGTAGAACTGGAAAGCCAGGTACAGGTCTTAACAGAACAGATTAATAATCATAAGCAGCAGTTTGATCAGGCAAAAGCAGATTGTGACCGGTTAAGCGGAGAGCTATGTGCAAAGCAGGATTCCATAACAAACCTGGAAAATGAAAAAAATCTGGCAAAAACCAGCTTGCAACACGTTTTGGCAGAATACAGTTATGAAAATGCGGAAAAAGTCATGGCGGTGATTACGATAATGGGTGATAATCCGGAACAGTGGCTAAAAACAGAAAGAAAAGCACAGAACGATTTTGAAAATAATGTAAATAATACAACAGAACGGATTGCCCAACTGAAAGAAAACACAAAAGATAAAAGCCGTTGCAATCTGGAAGAACTGCAAAATGAAATTGACGGGTATAACAAAAAAATTACAAATGCAAATACAAAAAAGCAGGAAATAAGTATCCTGCTGGCTAATCACAACAGCGTTCGCGACAAGGTGTACAATATTAAAGAGTATCTAAGTACTACCGAAACTGCATGGCAGCGGATTAAAAAACTGGCAGATGTAGCAACTGGAGACAATGGCAGCGGAGGGAAAATGAGTTTTGAACGCTATGTCATGGGCGCGGTGTTTAAGGAAATCCTGCAAATGGCCAACTATCGACTGGACCGTATGAGCGGCGGCAGATATGAACTGATTCATAAAACAACTGCAGACAGAAGTAATTCTGCTGCCGGGTTAGACTTGGATATTTATGACAACCAGACCGGTGCGCAACGCAACGTTGCAGGACTGTCCGGCGGGGAAAAGTTCTACACTTCGCTGTCTCTTGCTTTGGGGCTTTCCGATGCAGCCCAGCAACATTCGGGTGGAAAGCGGATGGATACGCTTTTTATTGATGAAGGTTTTGGCTCATTAGATAATGACAGATTGGATAAGGTGCTGGAAGTATTAAATCATCTGGCAGAGGGAAACCGATTAGTAGGTATTATTTCCCATGTGGAAAAACTGGATGAAAGCATACCGCAAAAAATACGTGTTCAGGCCGGTTCCGAGGGAAGTACGCTTACGGTGGAGAAAGCATAATTAGCATTAAATTCAACCGAATTGCAAGCATCAGCCAGACAATAATATAATAATTATTTCTTCAGATGCTGTAATAAAAATATCCCAATAAATCGACAGTCGTAATAGTGCCGTTTTAAAACTATTGCTATCAGTGTTGAAATATAAAATAATTCTTTAAAATTTAAAAGATTTGATACGATTAAGGGTGGTAAAAAGATGGCAATATCCGCGAAGAAATGATTATGGTATCCTGATTTACAGTTTGATATTAGCATTTATGGAGCTTTGTAGTATAATAAACTAAACAAGAATTTGCAGTAATCAAGAGGTGATTTTGACGAACTAATGCCGTGAATGGCAAAAGAGCTTTTATATGAAGTTATGTTTTAAAGGATTATGTACGAAACAAATAGTATATTAGCGAAACGATATATTTCGACCGGGGGACGTCATGAATTTACAAGAATGGATCAGCAAGAAAGAAAGACAGTCAGAGAAACTTGTGATTACCGATAATGTACAGAATATAAATGTTTTTATCCGTAAAATTAATGCGGCAGGAACACCTGTCTGCAACCTAAGTGTAAAACGGATTGTAGATATTGCCAGAGAGATACTGATTACTAATGCGAGTAACAGCGGTGAATTGCGGCAGGTTGAAACAATTTCTAATGAAATTGGCGCCTTTTTGATTCAGTCAATTATTGAGAAGGATCCGCAAAATTATTCATTTGTTCCCAAAGAAAGTATGTGTTACCAGACTGCGTATGAAATACTGGATAACGTTAATCTGATTCGCGATAATTGATGGTTATGAAACTTTATCCTAAATCACTTGGAAAAAATCAAGATAATTATAATGAATTTTTAGAAGTCCGAAAGGGGGCAATGGAAATAAATAAAGAAGTTATTAAAAGTTTATTGGAGAAAGGAAATAAAAGTTTACCAAAACCAACACAGGAAAAGTATTGTAGGATGTGCGCCATTAAAGACATATGCGTTAGTTTCAAATAATGCAATTATAAACAGGAGATGATGATGCTATGAAGCTTTCTAGATACGCGACAAAAAATGAGGATGCATATCGGTTATATGGTGATAGTTACGATGATAAATATCGGAGCGAATATGCTATAAATATTGATAAAATTTTAAATTGTCCTTTTTATAACAGATACTCAGACAAAACACAAGTATTTTCACTAAGAAATAATGACGAACTTACAAGGCGTGCTACTCATGTTCAGTTAGTAGCGTGGATTGCTACGATTATTGGTACTAATTTAGGTTTAAACACAGAATTAATTCAAGCCATTGCATTAGGACATGATATTGGGCATACTCCGTTTGGTCATGCAGGAGAAGATTATCTTGACCAAATATATTATGGATATACCAAAGTAATGACGGATATTCCACGTCGTTTTTTTCATAATGTTCATAGTGTACGTGCGCTTAAAGAAATAGCTAATTTAAATTTAGCACTTCAAGTGTATGATGGGATCCTGTTTCATAATGGCGAAAAATTATCTAAAGATGATGTTCACGTTAAGGGAAAAATTTACAAATTAAGACCTTGTGGTAATATTATTTGTGATAAAGATGGTAATTACCGGAAAGAAAAAGTAAGAGATAAAATAATAGATCCCTGTAATTGGGAGGATTATGGAAAAAAACTTGACAGGTTTTTGGAGGCATGCACTAAAAGTAAGGAGTTATCTGAAAATCATTCTGCTTCAACATTGGAAGGTTGTGTTGTTAGAGTTAGCGATATGCTGGCATATCTACATAGAGACCAAAGAGATGCTATAAAAGCATCGTATTGGAAGAAGGTGGATAATGCTGAAGGAAAATTTGAGTTTAATGAATGGATAGTTAGACCGCAAGAAGTAACAGATGGAAAAATTGAAAGTATTGAAGAATTTGATATTACCATATATGAAAATGATGCAGATGATAATGAAGGTAATTCTTCACAGAAGAGCACTGTAGACCATGAGACTATTCGTACGCTAATTAATGATATTATCAGATGCAGTGGAAAAGATGAAAGAGGTCCATTCCTTGGTATGACGAAAGGTAGTTTCGATAGTTTAAATAATATTAAAAAGCAAAATGGAAGATATATGTATTTGCCAATTGACGAAGAAATAGAGCCATTTATTAAGCCAATTTTTATGTCAGTTTATGCACAGATGAGAGAAGACTTTGAAAACTGGGCTTTTGAAAGTCCAATATTTCAGCATCATATTAATTACCCATTTACAAAATGCTACAAGTATTGGAAAAAGAAAGACGGGGTTTGGAAATTTAAACAGGAATATAAAAGTAAAGACGGTAATAGACTAATTGATGAACCGGTGGTTGATTTTATTGCGAGTATGACAGATGATTATATAGTTGATTTATATGGATATTTGCTAAAAAAACCATTACCGTACACAAAGAATGGAACACCTGTAAAACGCGCAACTCATTGTTATATTAAAATAAAGCTTCCGATTGAAATTGAAGGTGGTAGGAAATACGAAATTAGTGACTTTGTAAAGTGTAAGCTTAGTTGGAGCAAAGATTTATATGATTTAATTAAAGATAGTTATAGCCTGTCGTATTTTTCGGAGGAAAGGAGCGTACAGCTTACAAGACTCAAAGAGGCGCTTGGCGAAAACAAACCTATAATGAAATATATGAACTACTTAGAAGAATTAAGAGAGCGAAAAATTAAGGAGATTTGTGGGAAAAAGAAAAAATTAGATGCAATTATTAAAAACATTAAAGAGCAAGACAATGGTATTGAATTGACTTCCGATACGGTAAAAGAAAGAATTGCTATAGCGTTATTTAATGATTATAAGTTTATACGTAAAAATAAGGATAACCTTATTGAACAAATTGCAGTGATTACACAATTGGACAAAAAAACAATAGATTCTATAAGGAAAAAACACATTAGTGAATAAACATAGTTGTCATTCAAGGAGGCGAAGTCGTATGGCAATATCTGGGAAATTATTGAAAAGCATAATGGTAAACGAATTTGAAACTAAGAATCGAAGCAGCGGACCTTTTTTATATCATGTTAATACGGTACAAACGGCAGCACTTTTTTTAAAAAACAAGGGGTTGCTATCACGTGGTGCTGTTGAAGATCTTGGATTGAAGCAAACACCGCAAAAAACTGATGCAGACGATAAATCTTATGGAATCTATTATGATATTTTTTTTGATTCTTGTGATATTCATTATCAGTGCCGCAATTATTGCTCTTACGGACCTGTATCTTTCCGGTATTCAATCGATTTATTGGAAGAACTGGACGACGAGAAAAAGATTATTGAGGTCACAAAGAGCAACCCTATTTCGTGGAAAAATAGCGATAAGCAGGAGTATTATTTTAACGAAACAAATATCCGGGATTCTGCTAATGGCTTTAAACTGGATAATTTTCAACAGCATATTACTGTTGTAGATATGCATACACCGTTACCTTTTTCATGTTTGTTGGGGATTCGGTTAGATGAACCTGATGATGATCCGAGGCATCAAGAGTTATTTATTAAAGCGAAAGATTATCTTGAAAATCTGATTGAAAAATTGAGCGTTTTTGACGGAATATATATTCCGTTTAGTATACGTAACGGTTGCAAGCCGAATTGCCATTGTAAAGAGAGTTATAGAAATATGGCGGATGATCAGTTCGAAAAATTATTCTCTTTTGACGAATGAATGGTTTCTCCTTGCTTTCGATGTGAACGGAGTGAATACTTCTGACCTGCCTCCGTTTTATGTACCACGGGGAGGTTCGGGATTAGAAAAATAAAAAAGGCAGGACGCGGTTTAGCGCGTCCTGCCTCTTCCAGGAATTATAGCATTTCAGAATAATTCAATTTCTTCAAGCCGTCCGATTAAGTGGTCGTATTGCCAAGACTGCAGACGGTTATTCTGGTAGGATTTGTAGATTTTTTTTTTAAGCCAGCTTGTGCTGTAGTTGACGTTTTCGCCGTTGAGGATTTTGTTAACCATGCAGTTAAATTTGTTGTACTCGTTGGAAGTGTTTAAGTATCTGTCGTACATAATTGCATTGCTCCTTTTCTTTTAATTGAATGCTTTTGTTTTGAACTGTTTGTTCATCTATAATTATGGGAGCGCAACTGCCGAGAATTTTCGCTTTTACATATTTTTTGTTTTTCTATGATGTCTTGATGTCGATGTAGCCCGGTTATTTATGAATGAAATGATAAACCAGTTTCAAGCAAATAATAAAATAATGATTGAAAGAAAAAGGAATCGTTTACATGGAAGGAATGAATAGTATGAATGATTATTCTTTGCCGCCCGGAAAAGAAGGGGAAGCGTTAATTCAACAAAGGCATGTCATGTTGGATACAATTCTTGAAATCAAACAGGCGGTTACAGAAGGTCAACCGGCCTGGGCAGAAAGTAATCCGTTGCAGCCTTATCGAAAAGAATATGATGCGCTATTTAAAGAACTGCAAAAGTATTTTGAAACGTGGAATCCGCAGGAAACAGAAAAGCTTACTGTATTGAAGAAGAAAGATTGGCAAAAAGAGAAAGAAGACGAAAGACTGATAAAGGAAGAAACACGGCTTGTTGCAAAAACTTCTAAAGAGCTGACTGATATTTTATTAAAACACGGCAGTGTACTGTTTAAAGCCACATGGAAGCCGGAACCGGAGCTGATTGTTAAGGGGAGCGGAAGACAGGACGTTTCCATGAGGAGTTTTTATAGCCAGGTTAAAACGTATGCTACCGTATTGGAAACAGAAAGAAACAGTGTGGCATTCCAAATGCTGGATCACTTAGTACAGTGGATTCAGAGGCTGAACAACTACTTGATTATAAAAGATCAGTTGGTTAATATTGAGAAGGCGGAAGCGGAGGCCATCAAGCAAACTAATATTTTGGCATATAAACTTAAGCAGCCAGGTGATAAAAAGAACTATTCTCTTAGTGACTGGCAAATTAAGGAATTTGATAAGCTGGTTGATAGGTTTGTTAATCAATCCGTTGTTTTACTTTCCGCATTACGGTATAGCATTGTGCATTTTGAACCGAACAATGAAAATGCGAATCTGGTATTTTTTTATAACCGGATTGCCGGTATGGGAAGGCGCTGGTTACGAAATAAAGTGGCAGAGTTATTCCGGCAACTGCCTGAAGAGGAACAAAAAGATATTGAAGACGTTTGGGCGGCTTTGGTAGTTTTTGACACAATAAAAAATGAAATACAGAAACAGAAAATGCCCGACCGGATTAACAGCAAAAGTTATCCGGAAATCTACAAACTTTTGGAAAAACAACCAAACGAAGAACCGGGTAAAAAAGATATTCAGTATTTGATTTTGCAAATGACAGGAAAGAAATTACCAATTAGCAAGATAGTTGATTATTTAAAGCGTATTGAAGCTGCGAACATACAATTTGTGCCAAAAGAATATATAGAGGCGACGGACACAAGTATGAGGGCAGAAGCTGCAACGGAAACGGATAGCGAACTGCAATTGCGGGGGAAGAAGGATCGGAGTCGCACGGAAAATCAAAAAGCTGATAAATCGGACAGAGAATATGAAAAATTACGAATACGTGCAAGTGCGGATCTTACGGCCCGTGAAGCCCGTGAACTGAAAGCAGATCTTACAGAATTAAAAACGGCCAGCATACTGGCTTCGCAAAAGAAAAAAGATATGTTAGCTTTGGTTGTTACGATGTTAAGGTATGAACATGGAAAGACAGAAGAAGAGATTGCCAGGGAAACAGGCATTCCTGAAAAACATATTACAAGGATCCTAACTGAAGCTGAAATTTGATTATCTGATTATATTTTGCATAGTAGCAAGAAATTCAGAAAGGCAGGAAAATCATGGCAGATTCCGTTTTGAATATCATAAAAATAACAGGTGTTTTAAACCAATACGCATGGCAGAATCATGAGTTGACACCGGAAGAGCTTTTCCAGCTTTTGGCAGGGCGTCGCAGGGTGATAGAAGCGAACCGTGGTATCATTGCGGAAATGGATGTTTATATAAAAGCACTGGCAAGCCGACCGGAGGAAGAAAAAATGGATGGAGACCCGACAGGAGCCGTTTATAAGAAAATCCGGGAAAGTGAAAGTGCATTGATTTTGAAAAAGTATTCTGAGGCGTGGCGCTTTCCGGTATCTGTAAATGATATTACAGGACTTATGAAACAGGAACTAGGGGAGGACATTACCAAGGAAACAGTTGCCAACGGACTGGACAGTCTGGCATACAGTCCGGCGCTGGCTACCCAGGAATACCGTATTAAGGCGGTCAGTGCTACAGCTTTAAAAACCTGGGGTGTTGCGGAGGAACATGTTGCGCAGGAAACCGCTCAGGGCTGGGCTGATATGTTGAATGTGGTATTGGCCTCCATTAAATTATTGCGGGAAAAAGCGGGATCCGAGTCTGGAGCAGAAAAGGAAGAAGCAGCATATTTACAGAAAGTGGCAAAGTTTGTGACCCGGTGGGATGCGGAATTGGCTGCTGTACAAACTACACTGAAAGGAAAAACGGGTAAGGCAGTACAAAAGCCGGGGAAAGCTGATAAAAGTCTATTGCCGTCTAATGTAGACAGCGTGGTAAAGCTTAACGCTTATTTGGATCAAATTACGGAAAACGAAATCCGGAGAGAAGAAACAAAAAGGGCACTTGGTAAGCTACGTAACAAAGGAGAGATTTCGGATGAGGTCAGCAGTGCATTTGACACTCTTCTTTCGGATACGCTTTCGTACGCGCAAGAATTGGAAAACCAACATTTTCAGGACAGGATTAAAACATTTAAGGTATTAAATGATGCGGCTTTTGCCTATTATTTGGATCAGAAGTTCCTGAAAAATAAAAGTTTATATCGCAAAAACGATGCGCTGAATGAAGCGGTGCGGGCAGGTTTTGCCGGTGAAGATAAGATGACTGGTACTGTCAGTAAACAATTGTACACGTTTGCTTTTGTGCAGAAGTTGCTCCATATTGCCCGTGACAATGGGATTGATCTGTCGGAGTGTTTTTTACCGGCCGTAACGCCGGATGGAAAAGCTTTTAAAGAAATTCTGCAACAAGCACCTCAGCCAAAGACTGAGGAAGAAATTGAAAAGTTTGCTAAAGAAACTACAGCGGAATTTAAGAAGCATTTGCAAGAGATCCTGCCGGATGTTGTAGAGATAGCACAGACTTTTGCAGAGAAAAACGCCTGGGTACATGTTTGTTTTCTGTTGCAAAAGTTGCTGACTGCCTGGCTGAAATGTATGTACCGGGCACACTATTTTGCCTTTTACGGGTCGGAAATGGATTTACAGAAAAAACAGTATCTCTATTATCTGATCAGGGGAAGCGAACTGCTGGCGGATAAGGACAGGCTTTTACTGTTGCAGGCGGTAGAGACAGGAATTCCAGATCAAAGGGTAAAACAGCGGATACAGTATTTCTTGCAAAAAGATTTAAGCATAACTGTCCAGGAAAAGGTTGGTGTGAGTTACAGTAACCAGATGCAAGACGAAAATATGAAAAGGACTGAGCAAGGCGGCGATTTAAGTGAGATAAATGAAAAGGTTAGGACGGCAATAAAAAACAAACATAAGCTGCTGTTTGAATATTGTTACATAAATGCGGACGGCGAACTGGAAACAAAGATGATAAAACCAAAGTACGGTAAGACACTTAGGCCTAAGAAGTATGAGGTTTTCCCGTTTGGCGTTGTATATCAGGCTGGGTACTTTTATGTATTGGCGTTCTTTGACAGTGATAAGACGGCAAAAGTCATACCGTACACGTTCCGTATGGATTTGATGCAGAATGTGGAAATCAAAGAATATTTAGGGCCTCGGCGTCAGATTAATGAAATTGTTTCTTTTGAAAAGGAAACGGTATTTGATGAACAAAAATACAAGAAAAAACATCCCCATATGTATGGAGATGAAAAGAAAAACAAAAAAGAACTCGACGGTGGCATCCTGACAGGCGATGACGGAACGATAATTTTCCGCGTCCATAAAGATTATGTGCGGTATTTTATGTATGCCTTTGGCGAGAACTGCAAGATCTTAAAAACTGAGGAAGGAAGAACAAGCGAAGCCCAGAACGTTATAATTAAACTGGATACTTCTTTAGGGGAGGCCAAAATTTTTGCTTTACAATACCTGCCATATTGCAAAGTGCTTTCCCCCGGCGATCTGGTTAAAGAATTAAAAGAATGTTTCCGGGGCGTGGCAAAGGAATATGGAATTAATTTGGAAGAGAACAAGAGTAAGACTGTTACTAAAGAGCCGACGCAGACGATATAAACAGATAATACGTGAGGAGCCGGGCGACCGGCTCCTTTTCAATTTACTCCCAACAATAACTGAAGAATGGGCACGCTTCGCATTTTATGTCGTAATCAGAGGCGCCGCCTTTAGGGAATTCTTTTTTCTGGATTTTGGTGACGATTGCATGAAATTCTGTAAAGGTTTTCCTTATTTCATCTGCTTCCAGTGTCAATGAAAAATAACGATGCTTGGGTTCCTCCTCTTTGGTAAAATAAAGCCCGGCTGCCGAAATTTGTTTGCCTTTGTAACTGTCGGCTGCTTGCATCAGCATACAATAGAGCTGCTGCTGTTGCCGGTAGTTTGTGATTTCCGGGCTGGCTTCCGGGATATCCGGCAGGTTTGTGTGTTTGAAGTCCATAATCTGCAGTTTACTGTCTTTTGTTTCAATCAAATCCAGGATACCTTTGATGTAGTAGGGATCAAATTCTTTCTGTCCGGCTGGCACTGCTTTTGAAAAATATTGATTGATCAAATCTTTATTGACCGGCATAAAGAGGGATTCTTCGCAGGCGGCAATGTTCTGCCAGGTGTTTTCGCTGTCCCGTTGGTCAATATAATGTTGTAAGGCAAGGAGTACTTCCTCTTTTTTATGCTCATGGGTTTCATCGGGTTCTTCCTGGTACAGGTTATAGGCTTTTTGTATCATGCTGTAAGCATCGTCTATTATGTCTTTATTGATTAATGCCTGTACATTCGAGGGCCTGTTTTTTGCATCTATGGCAGCGCGATTAATACCTTCCATTAATGTATGTACCAGTTTGCCTGTCATGGTCTGGGCAGGTGGTTCGGTAGAAAAATCCAATATCTTTATAAATTTGTAAAGCAACGGGCACTTTTCGTATAACAATTTGTGGGTGGTAAAGGAATAGGTTTGGATAAGTGGTACAGTTTTAGATATTTTTATCTTGAGTTCATTTTTATAAAAATCATTTATGTCTGTGATCTGTTCTTGAATTTTGTTATAAGCTTTCTTTTGTATAAATGGATTGAAACTGAATTCTGCATGGGCATCATTGGCAATATTTGTAATCAGTAGAAGACTTTTGGCGCGTGAAAAGGCGGTATAGTACAGACGTCGATAATTATAATATTGCTGTCTTGTAAAGTCTGGACTATCGTTAGGAAGTTTTTCTACAGTTTCCTGCCTGGGTATTGCGCGGACGGCATTGCATACTTGCTTCCTTTTTTTACTGTTATTCGGATCATATTGTTTGTCAGGATCCTTGCTGTTAGGAAATACAATAGTAACAGGAAACTCCAACCCTTTTGCCTGATGGATCGTCATCAGGGATACACAGTTTTCCGGTGCATTATCGTATTCATATTCGTATACGCCGACTTCTTTTAGTAAACGCAGGTAATCCCGAAAAAACTCCTGTAAGAGAGAACGTTTTTGTTCTACAGAGGGGTTGGCTTCTTTAATTGGGTTAAACAGTTCAAAGTTTTTTACAAGCTTTGTAAAGATGCTAAGGTTGCGTGCGGCACGGAATTTTCTGTAATCTTCTTGTCTGTCTTCATCAAATTCAGCTTGCGCAAGCCAGCTTTTAAAAGGTTCAAAGGAAAAGAACTGATATATATAACTTAATAAAAGAAACCGGTTATGTTCTTCTAAAAAAGTTTCATGCGTCGCTCTGTCCTGTAACCAGTTTTGTAGTTCGGCGTATTTTTTTTCATTAAAACTACTTTCTAATTCCTGTAGGCAGTTGCTGCAATAATCATAATATGTCTGCCTTTCTGCCAGGCAGTTCTCTCTGCAGCTGTCATAACAGATGCCTATGTTATCGGCCGATTTTTGCAGGCAATGCGGTATATTGTCAGTAATTTCATCTTTAATGACAGGAAACAAGTTCAGCAGGCAAGCTATCAACAGTTTGATTTCCTTGCGTTCAAAGAAAAGATTGCCTCGGGGATTGTACACGGGGATTCCTATTTCTTCCAGTTTGTTACAGAGCTCCCGAACCAGGTGATCATTTACAGAATTGCATAAAAAGGCAATCTGATTATGATTTCCAACAGTTTTTCCCATACTGTTTCCATATTTACTTATAAATGAAACTATTTTTTCTTTCCAGTCTTCTTCGGTGTTGGCGGAAAGGAAAAAGACACTTCCTTCTGCAGTGGCTTCAGGAACAGTATTTTGTGAAATATCGGGCCTGATTATCTTGGGCAGGCGCCACTTGTCTTCCCAATGGGCTTCTCCATATTTATTTTCGGACAAATCGTCGTCTTTCATCCATTCGTTACAAAATTCTACAATAGAAGGCGTGGAACGGTGATTAATATCCAAACGGAATTCCTTGCACATTCCTTTAGGAAAATGTTTGGGAAAGTTTAAAAGGAAACGAACATTGCCTCCCCGGAACTCATACAAGGATTGGTCGTCGTCGCCAAAGATACAAATGTTGTTATGGATTTCTTTTCCTAATTTAAGAAGAAAGTCTTCCATGCCCGCGTTTACGTCCTGGTATTCGTCTACCATAATGTATTGAATTGTTCCGGCAATTTTTCTTCGGGTCTTTTGGTCATCCATAAGGTGAGCGGCATTGCGGATAAGGTCTTCATAATCGCTGAATTGTTCTTCCTCTTTCAGTTCGTTATATTTTCGCGTCAGTGCCTGCAACATAGTTATGCGACGTTCTTCATCCGATAGTTTGCGGACTGCTACAGTGTTTCCTGTCCTTTTTTCAGATGCTGGTTCTTGCCAGTCATCCAATGCGTCCAGCAGGTTTTCCCGCGCTAATTGATTAAGGCAGTTTTTTACGTCACCAGCCAGTTTCCAGCAATTGTGTAAGTATTGTATACTATCCCAATAGATTGGGCGCCAAAAAAGGCTGTTATCTTCATCATAAGGATGAAAGGCTTCGGTTAATTTTTTCCCGCTCCATAAATTCTTATAAATTTGGTACTGCTGCTCAAATTCATCCAGGAACCGTTTACTGCTTTGTTGTTCCTGATTGTCGGTAAAGCCGCTTCGGCTTTCTATATCTGGGGAAGCGTTAAAAAAAGACCTGTCTCCGTATTCTTGCAACAGCATACTGCAAATATGATGGAATGTGCCAATATACATACCGCTTAAATCGTGTTCACCGTGCAGTTTTTCTGTAAGGCGTGTCAACAATTCCCGCGCTGCTTTCCGGGTATAGGTAACAAGCATAATTGCGCTAGGAGAAACATTTTTTCCCTGGATCAGGTATGTGGTGCGGTCAATCAGCACACTTGTTTTTCCAGTTCCCGGACCGGCAATCACCTGCATGGGGCCTTCGGTGTGTTGAATGATTGCATCTCTGATTTGTTGTTCTTTCGTTTGCTGTTTTGTAAATTTGTTGTTATGTTGTTTCATTGCTTATTGCCTCCGGATTTTTCTTCCATTATAAAACATTTTATAAATAATTACAGTATAGAAATTAAGAAAATCATTTTCTGTTTATTGCGTGATAATATTATCTTTCGTTAAAGCTTGAAGGAAAATAGATGATTACGATTTTTTATTTAAATATAAAAACTTTGTATGATAAATAGGAAATGGAAAACGATAAAAACCATTAAAATTTAATCATATAAAAATACTATGGATTCGTAAAATTGCCTGTAAAGCCTATGAAATGGTCAATGCGGTACAAACATCGTCTAAAGGGGAAAATCGTTCTACGGGGCTATACGGGCGTTTAAATAGCATATGCTCTAAAATGGACTTTTGGAAGAACAAAAATCATAGAACTTTGTCTATAATAACAGCATAAATTTTGATAAAAAATTACAAAGTAGCTTATATAATGAATGGATTTACAGAAAACATTACATTTTTTGACATGCTAATTAAAAGAGGGGGATAGACAAATCGATGAATTGAGATGCGACGACTCGGAAATTGCGTAAAGAAACAGAAATAATATAAATATAAATAGATTATTAGATAAAATATAAAAATATTGAAATAATATATTGACAAAAAACGCACTTTTTTGTATAATAACCATGTCGGCTGTGAATGATGGCCGGAAAACTACATAGTGACTTTTTAAAGTGACGGAAGAGAGGTACGCATAAAACAAAACTTTTGATTGAACCGAATTTGCAAAAATAGACCCGGAAACATGTTTTGAGTTTATGTTTTAGGAGTCGATTCGTAACAGGATTATTGTGTTTTGGAAATTCAGGAAGATGATTTAGGATGATTCCAAATCTATCTTCATTATAATTCAACCAAAAGGATTTTTGTTTGCGTTATGGAACCTTTTTTTCGTCTCTTTTTTTATTGCATTTTTGCGATAGTGCAACAGTGTTGTTGAAAGCTTTTTAAAATGTAAATGCTGTGCTCCGAAAATTTTCGGTAGTGGTACTCCCATAATAATGTCTGAAGAATTTTGCAATAAAATTGATATGTCGAAAATTTTCGGCAGTCACACTTCCATAATACTATGTGAAGGTGAATTCAAATCCGTTTTGACGGTTCAGTGAAAAGAAAGGATGGACAGTATGGGAAAAATGGAAACTGTAATCAATGTACCCGTAAGCGAGAATGAAACTGCCATGGAAACGAAACCGGAGCGGGAAGTAGTGTCCCTCCTGGTTTTGCACGTAAAGCATGCGGATAATCCGTTGGTTCTGGGACTGACGGAGGTGCAAACCTTTGTGGCGGCGCATAGCATTATGAAAAAGGATGCGGATGGACGTATATCCCTGTTTAGCAATGAAGAGTTGCGCAGAAACCGCGACTTGAAAAGACCGCTGAACCATAATCTGTATTCCATTATGCAGGCGGCCGAAATGGTACATGCCGCACAAGTCTGTGGCGCATGTCTGGATTTTCATCCGGAAGAGGGAGATGCAAATCCGCTATGGCTGGAAAACAACATGCAGGTCGCCGTCATCTTGGCGCGGCTGGGAATTGACCTGAAAACCGGGCGAAGCCTGTCTGATGATGTGCTGGATATCATTTATGGATGCCATTGGGATCCGGAACTGGTCATGGACAGCAGGGCAAGAACCCTGGCAGCGCTTCCGTATACCAGTCACAATCCAAGGGCCGGTATGTGTCAACCGAAACAGGTTAAAAAGATGCTGGATAAAACCATCGTCGGACAGGATGCCGCTAAGGAAAAACTGGTTGCGGCAGTTTACGAGCAGGAGTTGGCTGCCCGTCACAATACATTGCACAAGTTTGATAAAGACTTTATTCCCATGCGCAGCCAGCATGTTCTGCTTTATGGGAAGGAAGGCAGTGGAAAAACTGCGCTGTTGGAAAAACTGGCGGAAGCTACTGGGAGAGCGTTGGTTTCCTTTGACATCACTACAATGGTGCCACCGGGTTATCCAGGACATTCCGTTAAAGAACCTGTTTGGGAACTGCTGCGGCAATGCGGCGGGGATACGGAAAAGGCATCCCGCGGCATCATCTGCCTGGACAGATGGGACCAGCTTTTTGGCTGTGGGACCGATGAAACTATGCAGCCGGTTTATAGGCAGGCTTTGCTGACCGAACTGATGCAACTGATGGATGGGCGTGATATAACTTTTCGCGATGACGACGGGGAACACAAGCTGAACACAGGCAATATTCTCTTTGTCATCGGCGGCGAGTTCGCTAACCTGGATAGCATCATTCTGGAACGGACAACGGGAAAGAAGCGGCTGGCTGCAGAAAAGAAAAGTATCGGTTTTCTTCGTCAAAACGATGGCCGTGAAGAAGTAACCGAAGCGGCGGGTAAAGCTGATGCTGTTGTTGCAGTATCGGAAGCAACGCTGCCGGACTTAAAAAAGTATGGCATGCCTTCAGAAATGCTGGAGCGCCTTACTGTAGTCTGTCGGGTAAATGAGCCGGATCGAAACGATTTGGTGAACATCCTGGCTCACTCGGACCGCTCGCCTGTACAGCATTACCGGAAAATGCTGCGTATGCATAACGTTTCGTTGCAGGTAACAGATGAAGCGTTGGAGGCTGCTGCGGATAAAGCGATGGGACAGAAGATGGGCGCCCGCGGCCTTGCGTCTGTCTTCGGCAAAGTTCTTTCACCTGTTGTACTTCGTCTGGCCGGAAATCGGAAACGCCTGACGTTGCGTCTGAAACCGGAGTGTTTTACGGCAGACAAGGCGCCGGAAATTTTACCGCAGAAAAACCGGTGAAAAGTAGCATGGAAACGGCAGAATGTTTTTCAAGCGACGTTCTGCCGTTATGATACTAAATCTGCCGAAAATATTCGGCAGTCGCACTTCCATAATAATAGGTGAAATGTAGAAAACAATAATCGCCCTCAGTTAAGAAAGGAGAACCCAATTATGCCCTATATGCCCTATGTTATTGAAGAACGTGCCAATGGGGAATGCTCTTACGATGTTTTTTCCCGATTACTAAAAGACAGGATTATCTTCCTGACGGGAGAGATTAATGACATGACTGCAGACTTGGTGATTGCGCAGATGCTTTTCCTGGAATCTCAGGATCCGGACAAAGATATTAGTCTGTACATCAACAGCCCTGGCGGCAGTGTCTCAGCTGGTATGGCCATCTATGATACGATGCAGTTCATTAAACCGGATGTGGCCACTATTTGTTTCGGCATGGCGGCCAGTATGGCTTCCGTTTTGCTGATGGCGGGAGCCAAAGGCAAACGCTTCGCGCTTTCCCACTCTGAGGTTCTGATTCACCAGCCTTTGGGAGGAATGATGGGTCAGGCTTCGGATATTGAGATTCATGCCAGGCATCTGCTGCGCACCCGCGAGGAGATGTACAAGGTCATTATGCTTCACACGGGACAGACGCGGGAAAAAATTGTGGCCGACACAGACCGCGACACTTACCTGACCGCTGAGGAAGCGCTGGCTTATGGCATCATTGACAGTGTAGTGACAAAACGACCTTAGTTGTGTGCTGAAAGGAGCATAAAACAATGACTGAAAGAAAGTACTTTAATGCAGCTGTGCTGAAGGCTGAACTTGACGGTTATGTTCTTGGACAGGACGAAGGAGCGAAGCGCGTTGCCATGGGCGTAACTTCTCATCTTTACCGTATTGCCGCATATGAGCGGAACGAACATTCCCGCATCCGCAAGGACAACATGATGCTGGCTGGCCCCACTGGCTGTGGAAAGACCGAGACCTTCCGCGTTTTAAAAAGCCTGGAAGAAAAGTTAGGTATCCCGGTAATCATGCGTAATGCCCCGGACTATACGCCCAACGATTCATGGAAAGGTAGCAAGGATTTATCCTGTCTCGTTACAGATCTGTGCCGGGAGGCTGTTGACCTCTTCACAAGGTTGCGCCATACGCCGCGTACGGAAGCAGACTTTGATGAAGTATGCCGCATGGCGGGTAATGGAATCATCCTGTTAGATGAATTCGACAAACTGCGCATCATAGAAGGCGCAGGTACAAACAGTTTTTGTCGGGATTACCAGGCTGCGCTTCTGAAAATGACAGAAGGCGGCGAGTATCCGGCAGGGCAGGTGAAACTTGGGAATCGTTATTATGAAGAAGATGACGAGAACCAGCATGAGCTGAAGGTCAATACCAGTGGCGTCATGTTCGTTTTTCTTGGCGCATTTGACGGCATGGAAAGAATTACCCGCAACCGACTGTTGGCGGAGCAACGTGGACAGGAAACTCATGAAAGGCATGAAGCGGAAGCCGTGTCTGGAGGCATTGGTTTTACCGCAAAGTTGAAGCCGACGAGCTGCAAGGCAGATAATCATGCTGACAAGGACGAATTGCCGCCCGATGCCGACCTTACGCCAAACCTTGAAGACATGATTGACTATGGCATCATGCGGGAGCTGGCCGGACGCATTGCAATCCGTATCAACTATAAGGCGCTTTCTGTTGACAACCTGGTAAAAATCATGAAAGAATCCAAAACGTCCGTCTTTCATGAGTACCAGGAGCGCTTTGAGAACATGGGACATAAGCTAACTCTGGATTATGCTGCGTTCCAGGAGATTGCCCGCAGGGCAACTGAAAAAAAGACAGGAGCCAGGGGGCTGTCCAATATTTTCTCAGACCTCCTGTTTACTGCCATGTATACATTGTCTGGCACTGCAGAACCCACCGAGTGCCTGTTGCGGGGCAGCGATATAAAGCAGAAGCGCCCGCCGGTGTTGCGGAGGATGGAAGTGCCGCGACGAAACCAGATAGATGGAAAAAACGGGTTTTAATATTCTCATCTCGGAAAGTTCCGATTTGTAAATAAGAGTAGGATGACAGAACGAATCTTTGGAAAGAATTTGAGTAGCCATTTCAACGTGTCGTATATGATGGCCTGTGAAGGAGGTGCGCCGTTGGTAAAAATTCGAAAACAAGAACAGAAAACAAAACATGGTGGCTGGCGGAAAAACGCAGGACGTAAACCGGAACGTGTGAAACGAAAACATAAAACATTCTGGGTCAGCGATGAAGAAGCGAAGAAGATTAAAGAATACCTTCTTCGTAATCGCGTCAACGAGTTAAAAGAGGAGGAAACATAATAACTTGGATGGACTTTAGTTACAAGGGCGGGAAACAGGAAGGCTCTGTCCCGCCCTTACCTCTCTTTGATTTTGGTACACGTAAATTATTGTTTTTGTATGCAAGGGTTAGTAAAATTAAAGTGATACAGTGTGCTTAATTGATGCTTTTGCAATTCAAAATGTTTTTCGTTTCTATATGAACTTTAGGGTTACCAAGAACTTAAGATGGTAAATGATGGGAGGGTTTCTACTATGACCAAACCGTTTACAGAAAAGACCATTAGCCGTCTTTCCCCATTGGAACAGGAAAGCCTTGTCTGGTGTTATGAACGTTACCGGCAATGGGTAGAGGCTAACAAGGATAAAGAAAACGAAGGAGCAGTTTTTATTACAGCTATTGTCGAGCTGATTCTAGGGGATTTCCGGGATGGTGAGCTGGAAGCATTTCAATCGCTTCGGCGTAAGGGAATCATCAATAGCGTTCAGAAACTCAAAAAAGCAAAGGGGAATGATTCGAATCAATACCGCGCCTTGCTGGATGAATCCGTTGTCAGGGCGTATCGAATACTGAAGCAGATGTATATTGCTATTTTTGACAGGTGTGATTTGATGCAGGATGTTCCGGACGGGTGTCCTTCTGAATATGCTAAAGCTGATTTTGTTAATCGGCATGCGTTTGTACAGTGGCTGGAAGAGAACGGTCAACAGTATCTGTATGACGGGAAAGAAAAGCTGTCGCCGTACCAATACTATATTTATGAAAAAGGTTGCAACCGGAAATACTGTTTCGCCGTTGCGGTTGTGCCGGTAGACCTGTCCCGGCCGTGGCTGATCCAGTCGCTTAATGGAAGAGAAAAAATCTGGTATCTGGATCAGCGGGATGAACATAATATGGTGAGGCCGGACGTTCAGCCGTCCGTTGCGTCTTATGGTTTTGGCGGCGAATCATGTGTAGTTGAGGGAAAGTAATATGAAAAAATAAAGGTTGCATTGTTTAGACAGTTTGGGGAATGTAATGGGTATGGACTGCCGGAAGGTTGTCCCAAAGAATTCGAAGACGTCGACAAAAGACATCTGTTGGCGGACTGGTTGGAGCAGAAAGCTTCTAATGATGGGCCGTTCATCGTGGAAAAAGCAAAAGACGGCAGTGTTTCCTATGAATATCTTTCTGCCAGGCTTATTGGTGACGATGAACTTGGCAGAGATTTTTTTGATGATGCGCTTACACGCCTTGTGGTAGTGGAAGTGGACGCGTCCCGTCTCTGGATGGTATTCAGTGTTCGTTATACGTATAATTATGAAAGCCCGGAATGTTGTGAAGATGTTTATTATCTGGACAAGGGTAACAAGCATAATCAGATCATCCCGGATTGCATTGATATAGAAACGGAAGATGGCGAATGTTTTTTTGATGCTGTATAAAAGAGTGAGTGGTTGCAGATGCAATATAAACGGATTTTAGCCGTGGGTGATATCCACGGCATGTATGACAAGTTAATAGCGCTAATGGAAAAAGTAAAGTTCAATCCGGAACAAGACCTGCTGATCTTTTTGGGCGACTATATTGACCGGGGGCCGCATTCGCTGGAATGCCTGGACTATGTGATGGCGCTGAACAAGCAGTACCCGGAATGGGTGATACCGCTGTTGGGAAACCACGAATATATGTGCGTGGGTTATATTTTATGCGAGAAGTATGACTTTGGGCGAGAACTTTTACCAGATTTTCGCATTGATTTAGTGCTTTCTTATGCTTGGTCTGATAACGGCGGTGAGGATACATATCGTAAGTTGAAGACGTTAGAAAAGTGTGAATTGGAAAAACGTCTTCGTTGGCTGGCTGGATTGCCTATATATTATCAGGTTAATGATTATTTCTTTTGTCATGCCGGGTTAGATCCGTGGATGTCTCTTTGTCATCAAAGCATTAGGGACTTATTATGTTCGCGCAAATGGTTTTATAACTATAATGGAAATGAAACTATTGTTGTTGGACATACGCCTGCGCAACTTACTCATTATCTTCCTTATAGGAAACCGGTTCCCCGATTTCTTAATAATAGGATAATTTTATGTGATACTGGTGCTTACATGGAGGGCGGCAAGCTGAGTTGCGTGGATGTGCTTAGTAAAAAGTTTTGGCAGGCCTAAGAGGGAGATACCATGAATTTTCGTAAGAAATCGACATTGAAAGCGATACGCATAACAAAACTTGTCAGCGGTTACTACATTGTCAAACATTCCTGGATTTGGAAAATGAATCAATATTGGCCGCAGATGATAGAAACGCAAAATTTGGTGAAGCTGCTGATCTTGCGTGGATTCAGGTTTACCACGGAAGAGTTGGCGACTATATTCAATGTAGCCCGGCATGGGAATCCGTATCGGTTTTCCATGTTTGAGAGTGGAGAATATGTTCCGTCAGCGCGGGATATAGAAAAAGTGTTGGGACCAATAAAATTCCAGGAAATATATGCAAAAAATATAAAGAATGAAAATATAGTTACTAAATTCGGCTTTGAAAATAAAACAAAAAATATTTTGCTGATACGACATGGAGAGAGTGCGGCTAATGCCGGACTGGTCACGTCTGATCCGGTTAGTATTCCGTTGACAGCAAAGGGAGAGGCACAAGCGAATCAAGTTGCAAAGCAATTGCCATTTGAGCCTGACCGATTTCTAATCTCTTCTTATTTGCGGGCACGTCAGACGGCTGAACGTATTTCCTGTGAGTTTCCTCTTGTTAAGGCTGAAATCTGGCCGACAATACGGGAATTTACCTACCTTGCACCAGATACATGCGCAGGTACTACTGTTACGGAGAGGAAAAAGAGGGCTGAAGCGTATTGGGATGCTGCAGTTCCTGATTACATTGATGGCAATGGCGCTGAAAGCTTCAGGCAGTTTATGAAGAGGATTGATTATGCATTGGAAACTTTAGATGTTTTGCCTTATAAAAATATTGTTATCGTTAGTCACGAACAATGCATGCGGGCGCTTTTGATGGAACGACATGACGAAGTTTTCAGGAATGCTGATTTAAGCGAGAAGATGCGGATGTTCCATGAAGGTAGAAAAATTGCGAATGCAGAAATGGTTTGGCTTGAGGGAATAGGATTGGAAAAATGATTTATGTTACTTCGGATTTACATTTTTGGCATAAGAATGCCATTGTATATACCAACCGTCCGTTTGAGACAGTGGAGGAGATGAATGAAAAGTTAATTGAATACTGGAACAGCACCGTCCATAAAAACGATGAGGTCTATATCCTAGGAGACGTGACCATGGTGAAACCCAACAGGGCCACGGAGATCATAGCCCGGCTGAAGGGCCGGAAGTATCTGCTCATGGGCAACCACGATTACTTCGCGCGGGAAAAGCAGTTCGGTCCATCGGCCTGCGGCATCGAATGGGTGAAGATGTACCATGAGCTGCATTGGCAGGGGCGTACTTTCGTATTGTGTCACTATCCGTTCCTGAGCTGGAACAAGGACTCACACGGTTCTTATAATCTGCACGGGCACAGCCATAACTTTGCGGAATACAACCTGCAGAACAGAGCCAGCGGCCGCCGTCAGTATGACGTGGGCGTGGATGCGAACGGATTCCGCCCCGTAAGCCTTGAGCAGATCGTCAGGTTTTTTGAGGAAGGTCAGCATGCAGTATAAACGTATTCTCGCTGTGGGTGATATCCATGGCATAGGGGGCGTGACGGTTCGTAAAAAAGCGTCATTGAAGGCGATGTACATAATGAAAGGAACAGGAAACCAGAAATACGGGTTTCTGTACAGAGGGAAAATGATTTACTTCACTTCAGATTTACATTTTTACCATGATAATATCATCCATCACTGCCAGAGGCCGTTCTGGTCGTCCGATGATATGAATGACAGCCTTATTGAAAACTGGAACGATACAGTAAGTCCTGACGATGAGGTGTATATTCTGGGAGACGTTACCATGGAAGGTCCCGGGAAAGCTTTTGCCATGCTTTCACAATTGAAGGGTATAAAATACCTGATCCGTGGCAACCACGACCGGTTCGTGGATAACAAAGCTTGGCAGCAGTATTCCTGGGTATTTCAGTGGGTGAAAGACTATCATGAGCTGGTATGGAACAATCAGAAGTTCGTGCTGTTCCATTACCCGATTGAAGAATGGGCGGACTTTTATAAAGGCACCATCCATCTGCACGGGCATCAGCATAACTCAAAAGAATATAACTATCAGCAAGTGCAGGCAAAACTTCGTCGATATGACGTGGGCGTGGACGCTAACGATTTTAAGCCGGTGAGTATAGAAACAATAGTAGCATTTTTGGGGGCTTAAAAAATTGTTTGCAAAGAAGAATGTAAATCAATTCGCATGCAGCATAAATATGAAAAAATATATGTGGTGTGGCCGCAGTTTTTCATTCCCATCATCACGTTGCTGCGGAATGCAGCGCGGAACTCTCTGCAGTATATATAGTAAGCTGCCGGAAAAACCATCTGGCAGCTTTTATTTTTGCCGCATGCGCGGCGTGATATCAGTTCGGTGTTGCATAGGCGTCTTTTGCTGCAATCAGGCAAAAAATCGTAAAAACTATACAAAAAGTGACTGCAAAACACAAAAAACGTACAATAAATGAAAAATAGTCTTTGCTAATATTGTGATTGCAGTTATAATAGATACAAAGGATTAAGAGGCGCAAATTTTTTATTTGCGCTCCGTGCATTTCCTTTCCGGTAAAAAGAATTAAAAGGGGGATAGTTATCATGTTGAAGACAAACTTTCAAAAGGGTATGTTCACCATACTGGTGGGTATCGTACTCTGGTTCCTGCCAGTACCGGAAGGCCTGAAGCCGGCTGCCTGGCATATGTTCGCAATCTTTGTTGCGACCATCATCGGCTTTATCCTGCATCCCATTCCCATCGGCGGCGTAGCGCTGATTGCGGTAGGTCTCACCGGGTTCCTGAAAGTACTGAAACCGGCGGAAGCGTTGTCCGGCTTCGGTAATGCAACGATCTGGCTGATCGTTGGCGCGTACATGTTTGCCAAAGGCTTCATCAAAACCGGCCTGGGCCGTCGTATTGCGTATGTCATCATGTCACAGATTGCCACAAGCTCTTTGAAACTTGGTTATTCTCTGGCTATCACCGACTTTATCGTTTCGCCGGCGACCCCGTCCAACACGGCCCGCGGCGGCGGCATCCTGTATCCTATCGTACGGTCCCTCTGCACCGCGTTCCAGTCGGAACCGGATGACGGCACCCGCAAGAGAATCGGTAACTACCTGATGCTCTCCACTTTTGAATGCGACTGCATCACCTCGTCCCTGTTCCTGACCTCCGTGGCGCCGAACCTGCTGGTAGCAAAGCTGGCCAAAGACGTAACCGGGCTGGATATCACCTGGGGCACTTACGCGCTGGCCACTATTCTTCCCGGCATTATCGCATTGATTATTACTCCGTACCTGGTTTATAAATTAGCCACACCGGAACTGACTCATACACCGGAAGCTCCGCAGCTGGCCAAAGACGAACTGCAGAAGATGGGTCCCATGAGCGGCGCGGAAACCACCGTGCTGATCGCGTTCCTGGCAGCGCTTGCCATGTGGGCTACCACTTCTTTCACCGGTCTGAACGCTACCATGATCGCTCTGGTCTGCATCGGTTTCATGCTGGTGCGCGGCGCGCTGGAATGGAATGATATCATCACCGAAAAAGGCGCGTGGGATACGCTGGTATGGATGGGCGGTCTGATGAGTCTGGCCACCGGCCTGGCAAAACTGGGCTTCGTAAAATGGATTGCAACGGGTATCTCCGGAAGCCTGAAGGGGATCGACCCCATGACCACTCTGCTCATTCTGTGTCTCATCAATATGTATGTGCATTACGCATTCGCGTCCCTGTCCGCACACGTCAGCGCAGTATATGCTGCGTTCCTGGCCGTGGCAGTGGCCGCAGGCGCTCCGCCGATGCTTTCCGCTATCGCCCTGGGCGTTGAAACCGGTATCATGGGCTGCTTAACCCATTACGCAACCGGCCCGGCTCCCATTTACTTCGGCTCCGGTTATATTACCCAGCCGGAATGGTGGAAAGTTGGTTTCGTCTGCTCTATCCTGTTCCTGATCTGCTTCCTGGGCATTGGCCCGATGTGGTGGAAGATGGTCGGACTGTGGTAAGAAGTTTGTAAAAGAAAGTTTGAAACAAAGTGATTAGGAACAAAATCTGTGAAAGATTTGCACTGCCTGCGGTGCAAAACAGCAGAAAAAATTCCTGCACATAATACAAGTAACCCAACAGCTGCGGATGATTCCGCAGCTGTTTTTTGTTGTCTGATATTTGTTATTTGATGACCATATTTTTGTTAAAGGATTGCCTTGACCTGCCCCCGTTTTTTGTACCACATGGATTTTTAATATAGCTCACCGCAATGATTGGGACCGCCTTTTTCTCGTTCTTATGCAATGACCTCTTTCCAAATTTCAAAATCCGTCACAAAAAATTCACAAATTACAGGTTGTAATTTAAGTGGTGATGTGATATCATTCACTCAAGATAAATAACAACGTGTTATTTACAAAACTTTTATTACTACAGTACCGGTTACGCAAGTAAAGGATTTGTGACCGTTTAAAAGGTGTTACGTACAGATTGAAATCAGGGTAAGGAGGTAAAAAATCATGAGAAAGATTATGTGCTTGGTATTAACCGTTATTTGTTTGTTGGCCCTTGCGGGTTGCGGCGGCGGAACGAAAAACGCAGAGGCGCCTGTACAGAAGCAGGCGGCGGAAAAAGTGCTGCGCGTGGGCATCGATGCAGACTATCCGCCCTTTGGGTATTATCAGGAAGTGAACAAAACATTTCTTGGCTTTGACGTGGAGCTCATTCAGGGTGTGGCCAGAAAAATGGGTTACACCAAGGTGAATTTCGTAGACCTGGAATTCAACAACCTGTTGCCTTCCCTGCAGGACGGGCAGGTGGATGCAGTGATTTCCTGCATGACGATTACGGATGAGCGCAGGAAGATGGTTGATTTCACAGAACCCTACCTGATCAGTTCCAACGTTGTGATTGGCTCCGTTGATACGAAAGCCACCAACCTGGACGCCATGAAAGATAAACGCATTGCAGCGGAAGTTGGCAGCGTCCATGCGAACCAGGCCAAACAATACTCCCAGAATGTGATTACATGCAGCAATGCGGAAGAAGCGTTAAAGCTGGTCGTGGATAAAAAAGCAGACTTTGCCATCGTGGATAATCACACAGCCGGTTTCTTTATCACCAATTTTTACAACGGCAAGCTGACCGTGATGGCAGAATTGCCGGGCGACAAAGATAAGGGAATCGGTATTGCCGTCGCCAAAGGCAATAAGGAACTGGCGGACCAGCTGAACGAAGGCCTGCGGGAATACATGCAGACGGCCTCCTATCTCCAGATGAAGAAAACCTACTTCGGCAAACCGAATGCATGAGGAGAGACTCGGAACGCTGTATAACCAATGCAGCAAAAAAACAGATATGATATAATAATATAAAACAAATTGAAGGAAGGCAGCGGAATGAACTTTATCAGGGCGCGGGGAGAAGAACAGAAAAAAATCAGGATACAGCAAATTGTAGATGCTGCGGCTTCGCTTTACGCGGAAGTGGGCTATGATAAAGTGACCTTCTCGCAAATCGGCAGGAAGTTAAGTTTTTCCCGTCTGAACTTGTACAATTACTTTCACTGCAAGGAAGATATCTTCCTTACCCTTCTGCTGCAGGATATACGGTGTATGGTAGAAGATGCGGAAAAAACTTTTTCTGGGAAGGTGACAGACCGTGACGCATTCTGCCTTGCCTGGGCGGAGCTGAATCTGCGCCACCAGCGGATGCTGTCCCTGTTCAGCATTACGAACACGGTTATACTGAAAGATGCTTCCACCGAAATGCACCGGCGTTTCCGCATGGAGATGCGGCAGGCCACTAACAAACTGAAAGCGCTGGTACAGGAACTGTTTCCGGAGTTTTCCCCGGAACAAGCTTCTCTTTTTGTGGAATGTGAGAGCAGTTATGCGCTGACACTGTATCCTGCGAGCCTTGAATACAAAAACAGGATGCATATAGAAATTTTCCGTGACGCAGACTGGGGAACCCGGGATTTTGTTTCCCAGCATGTTACGTTTCTGAAGGTTTTGCTGAACGGACTGGAAAAATAGAGTAGAACAATTATATAGAGTTACAACTGATGACAGGATTATTCTTCTGCTACTACAGATTCGTTACTTTTACAGCCGCTTTTCCGTTGCCGTACGACGGGAAAGCGGCTATAATATTCGTGGAAGTTGGCGAATTCATTTTTAGTCAAGGGGAAGTCACATGCGAAAAAAACAGAGCGTAACATTATACAACATACTTTTCCCAATCTGGATGCTGGTATGGATTCCTTCGCCCCTTTGGCTGTTGCTGATTCCGTTGAACTTTATCATTGATTATCTTGTTCTGTATAAAAGTTTGCCGGCCGATGTGGAGCGGAGCAAAAACTTTCCGGGCAGTGTCCCGCGGAAAGCGTTTTGCAATACATATGCTTGGAAAATCTGCGCCGCAGGCTTTGCTGCAGATTTTATCGGCAGCCTGTTTTTGTTCGCTGCGTTTATGATTACAAGCTCCCATAAACCGGATTCGCTGCAGGCGATCAGTCACGACCTTGGCCTCAACCCCTTTGAAAATGCGGCGGCGTTTTTGATTGTGGTTGTCGCGATCCTGCTGGCGGCGTATTGCATTTACCGGTTTGACCTTTACATCCTGAAACTCGCCGGACTGCCGGAAGGACAGAGCAAAAACTCTGCGTTGTGGCTGGCTGTGGTGACGGCTCCGTATCTGTTCCTGCTTCCATCGGAGATACTGTATCGGGGCTGGTGAACAGAAAAATAAAAGCATCTGCCCCGTTTCAGGCAGATGCTGCGGAAGTGTTGCGAGTCTATTTTTTTTGCTTATTCTTCTGCCACAACGGCGGCTGTTTCCTTTGCTGCCGCTGAAACTTCTTCGGCGGTAAGACCTGTGAGCTTCATGATTTGCTCAACAGGTATTTTTTCCGCCAACATATTTCTGGCTATCTGATATTTCGCATTTCTTTCCCCAAGCCACTCATGAAACTGCGTCTCTGCTTCGTAATACATAGCGTGAAACCTCCAATCCTCACTATCCCGAATGCGTTTCACCTCGTTGTCCAGATTTTTTTGTAAAAGAACTCTCTGCCGCTTTTCCGTTGACACTCGACAGGAAAGCGGCTAATTCTTTGTCAGTCGCCTTGTGCGCAAGTTAATTTTAGCGCGTTTTGGTAGTAGAGGCAAGGGAAAGGGGAAAGATTTTACAAAAGGTTATGCGTTGATATGTTATAATTAATTAGGTTAAGATAAAGTGATATTTGGGTTAAGAAAACATGATAATAAATGCAGGGAACCAGCTTACTGCAAGGGATTCGGGGCTTAACCCAATGAAACAAGAAACTGTTTTTGGGTTAAGAAATGGGTTGAGATATGAAAAACACAATGGAATACAAAGGTTATGTGGGCAGCATAGAATTTTCCGAAAGCGACGGCGTATTTTTTGGTAAAGTACAAGGCATTCGCTCTTTGATTTCCTATGAAGGTATCAGCGAAACGGAATTGATAGCTGATTTCTATGCTGCGGTTGACAAGTACTTGGAACTTTGCGATAAAGATGGTCAGGCACCGGAAGCTGTTTGCGAAACATCCGACATAGATAATGCGATTGATTCTGCAGAAGCAGAAATCCAGGCGGGCGGAGAACTGCTTGATGCCAAAACAGCGCTTGGAGAGTTGAAAAAGAAATATTGATAATAAAGGTATGTTACAGCGCGCGCCAAATGAAAACGGCTTGCGCTGTCTTTTCTTTGCCCTGGTCGTTAAAACGACCAACCTCGAAGCGCAAATGCGCATGAATACTGGGGTTTGGTTCCACTAACTCTTAATGTTATAAAGGTAGGACCTTATTGGAAGCACCTGACTGCAATAACTGCACTCCAGGTAATGCAAACTGCCTGAGAGTGGAGGCTTAGAGTTTCCCCGGGCAGATTGTCAAACGGGGCTATACTTGATCATCCATTTTGCAAAAACAAAACATTTTACAAAAAAATTTATTGATGTTTGCTTTTCTTTTTTCCAATAATGTGATAGAATAGAATTATAGAACAAACAAATGTTTACAACAACTTGTTGTTTGTTAAACAATGTATAGAATTTGAGTAAATAGATATATAATTTTGTTAGGAAGTGAAAAAATGCCAAATTGTGATAAAGTTATTGATACCGCAAAATATCACTCAATTAAGAAATTTGAATTGATTGAAAGATACGTTAAAGCATGGGCTGAGATTTTAATGTTAAATGAGCACTGTAATACACTGGTTTTTATTGATTGTATGAGCAATAGCGGTGAGTATAAAAATGCTCAAAATGAAAATTCAACTGTTATGGGAACACCTGTTAGAGTGTCTCAGGCTTTAAAAGAAGTAGCCAAAAAACATCCAGATAAGCGGATTCTAATATATTTCAATGATTTTTCTGAGAAAAAAATAGAGCATTTGAGAAGTTTAGTTGAAAAAGATGACGTAAATTTTCATACAATATTTACCATTGGCGATGGAAACATACTTCTAAAAAAGCTTGCTGGCGAATTATCAAGGATGAAAAACACGCATTTTTTGTTGGAATATGATCCATTTGATGCTACAATAGATTGGGAAGCCTTAATGCCCTTTCTTAACAACTGGGGTGAAGTTATTATTAATCACAGTATTCAAGATTCAACAAGAGCAGTAAAAATGGCAAGAAGTGAAGAAGCCATTAATAAATACGAAAAAACATATTTGACGAATATAGAAAATCTAATCCCTTACGGAAGCGATAAAGATGCATATGAAAATAGAATTCAGGAAATAATCAAAGCACTTCATTTAGTGAAAGATAGGAAATATTATGTTGCCTCATTTCCGTTCTTTAACAGTAAAAATGCCATTATGTATAACTTGATCCATTGTACGAGCAACCTAAAAGGTTTTAAGCTTTATAAAACAACTGCCTGGCAGACATTTGGCGGGAAATCATCTACAAAGAACACTCATGGTAAAGAAAATCAAATTGCATTGGATTTTGATGGAATAGGGTTGCCGGAGATTACAACAGATACATACTGTTATTACGTTCAGGATATAGCAATATATTTGCAGAAGAAGTTTAATGGTCAGAAAGATGTTTCGTTAGATAGTATTTGGAAAGTGTTGGAAGAACATCCGGTTTTCCCGTCAGAAGGATTTAGAAAAGAAATAAAAAATGAATTAAAAACTTTATACGGTGCAAAAATTGGAAAGACGACTATTACTTTTGCTCATAAGGGGTTGGACGAATGAAGAGAGTTAAAGGCTACATACAAAGAAAGACTATGCTCTATAAAACCGGTGTTGAGTATGGTGATTACACAATGAACCATGTGCAGGGATGCGCGCATGGTTGCCTTTATCCATGCTATGCTTTTTTGCTGAAAAAACGTTTCGGGCAAGTTAAGTCCTATAAAGAATGGATAGAGCCGTACTTGGTTGAAAACACATTGGAACTTTTAGATCAAGAGATTCCAAAGCTAAAAGATAAAATTGAAAATGTTCATTTATGTTTCACAACAGACCCTTTTATGTTAGGATATGAAGAGATTGCGCGAATGAGTTTGGCTGCAATAAAAAAGTTGAATGAACATGGAATAAAATGTTCTGTATTAACAAAAGGTATTCTGCCAGTTGAGCTTGCGAGTTTTTCTAAAGACAATAAATATGGAATTACGTTGATTTCATTAGATGAAACATATCGGGAAAAGATAGAACCGTTCGCCGCGCCTTACCAGAAAAGAATAGAAGCGCTAAAAAAATTGCATGATAAAGGCTGCACTACATGGGTGAGTATAGAGCCATATCCAACGCCAAATTTAGTAAAACAAGATTTGAACAAGATACTTCAGGAAATTTCCTTTGTTGATAGGATTATTTTTGGCAGGACCAATTATTGTAAAGAAATAACGGCATATAAAGAGCAAAAAGAGTTTTACAACAAATGTGCAAAGCAGGTAATTGAATTTTGCAAAGAGCATAACAAAGATTATCATATAAAAGAAGGAACATTAACGGAATGATAAAAGCCAGACCATCTTTTGGGTCTGGCTTTTGTAGTTAATAATTGTTTTTAACACGAACTTGACTTTTTGTACAATTTAAAAAATGAAATTTCACAACAAAAATAACGCGAAATTAAAACAAGTAGAAAAACAAGACTATGTATTTTACAAAAAAAGTGGTTTTGCAGATAATTTAATAATTATAAATATTGAGAGACTGACTCTGAATCAAATCGAACTTGCTCACGTACTTTTTATCGTCTTGTTTTATCAATGTGCGTTCCTCTTTGCTATACAGGATGTATTTTGACTTCTTCTTTGATTTTTTCTTGCTGTCAAGAGTTGACTTTTTTGTTATTTGTGATATTATTGGTTTTGGGAGAAGAGATTGTTCGAGGGGGTGTAATTGTGAAGTTCAATTTTGATTGGAATTATGTTTCAAACGGAGCTCCTTATGTTACCATTAGTTCTCTTGCGCTTGGGCTTAACACTCCGTCAAGTTCACTTCTTGGAAATCCAGAGGAAGTAATTGTTGGTTTTGATAGTCAAAATATGATAATTGGAATAAAAAAATATGATGGTATAGAAAACACTAAGAGTTACAAATTTTACAGCAGGATGAAAAATGGCTGGGTTAGGATTGGATGTAAAGATTTTATAAAACATTTATCTTTTCTAACTGGATTAGATTTTGTTCCGGCAAAACGTTATGTTGCTCAATTCGATCCTGATGAAAAAATTTTGTTTATCTCTGTTTTGGATACCGTTAAAACTAAAGAGGAAGGAGAGGATTGAGATTATAAAGACTAAAATTAAATAGAAAAGCACATCATAATTACGGCAATAATTATGATGTGCATCCGCAGATGTGTTACAATAACACACCTATTGCAAGTTAATTATAACACATCCATAGCGGATTTCAAGCAAAAAATGCGCTTGGGTGTGTTTTTTATGCCCAAAAATAGGAATTCTTGACAATTATCAAGAAAGAAATGAGCTTCATGTAAACTATAAACTGTAACAGAAATTGATAAAAGAAAAAACTCAGGTATATTTGAGTTATTACTGGTCGGGAAGTTGGTGTGATTCCCATTTTTTGATAGTTAAAACTTAGGGAGGTACAAAGGATGAACGAAAATCGTGGTCCTAATCCAAGTAAAAAAGTTATTCAAATGCTATGTGTTGCGGCTGGGGGTAGGTGTCAGTTTAAAGGTTGTAATAAAAAATTGTTTTGTGATGCTCTAGAAGCAAAAATCCTGAATAATTCTAATATCGCACATATTATAGCTTCTTCGCCAGAGGGACCTAGGGGCACTGAGCAATCACATCAGATTTCAGCAGAACTAGATAACATTATGCTCTTATGCAAAGATCATCATAAGCTAATAGATGATTTTCCGGAAACTTATACTGAAGCAATACTTAAAAAGATGAAATTTGACCAAGAACGATTAGTTTCAGATCTGCTTGATACAATGTATTACCCGAAAACAGAAATTGTAATGTTGGAATCAAAAATCAAAGGATGCAAAGAAGCACATATTGATTATGGACAAGCTGTTAAAGCAGTTCGTAAGGCTGGAAATAATCCTATGAATATGTATGGCATTCTGTTACAAATAAATATACAAGGTAACTATAAATCACCAGATTATTGGAAAGCTGCGGAGAGTGGACTTGAATTCAATGTAATGCACAATATTGAGCCATTGTATAAGAGATATCCAGATACCATTCTTTCAGTATTTCCTATTGCGCCGATCCCTCTTATATTGAAGCTAGGTTATATTTTAGGGGATAAGCGACGAATAAATATATACCAAAAAACAAGAACACCAGACACATGGGAATGGCTGAAAGAACAGGCAACCAATTCATTTGAAACACAGAAAATTAGTTGTAATAGCAAATCTCTAAAAACTGCACTTATAATATCATTGACGGCAGAAATTAATATTGAAAGAGTTTTACGGGTTTATGATGCCGGTATAATTTATTGTATTAAGGCAAAAAGAAAAGGAGTTGACTGCATTTCGAGTGAAGAAGATTTAAAACTGTTTTGGCAGGAATACCAAAAAGTATGTGATCTATTAAAAAATATAGAACGATGTGAAACGATTGCGGTGTTTCCGGCTGTTCCGGTTTCTGCAGCATTTGAAATGGGACGACGTTATATGCCCGGTATATACCCTAAAATGGTAATTTATGATGATGATGACGGATTTGTTAAAACTTTGACGATAGGCGGTGAGAGTAATGTTAAATGATAAAGAAATGTTGCTGAACACCATACTTGTAAAAGTCGTGGAGGAAATTAGTATAACAAAAACAATGATGGATAAAGCGGTTAATAGCTATAACGCTGTTGGTGAATGGATTGGTGATGGTTTAGATTATGATGTAATAATAACCCCGCAGGGTTCAATGAATTTAGGTACAACGAATAAACCAATTACGGATAAGGATGATTACGACATTGATTTAGTATGTTTGTTAAAAGATGGACAGGTATTGAAAGCTGAAAGAATTAAAAACATTGTAGGTAATAGATTAAAAGAACATGAGGTTTACAAGGTAAAAATTTTAGACGAGGGTGAGGGGAAGCGTTGTTGGAAAATGCAGTATAATGAATTTCATATGGATATTCTGCCCTGTGTACCAATTTCATTTTACAAAGAACCAAATGTTACGGATATTCGTTTAACTCATAAACAAAACGGTTTCTATTATGATAAATACAGCAATCCATATGGTTACAGAAAATGGTTTGAAGGACGAATGGAAACTATATTAAATCAAGAAAAACGAAAATATGCTTTGGATAACAGAACGACGATTGAGAAAGTACCAACATATAGAGTTAAAACACCACTTCAAATGGCAATTCAGTTGTTAAAACGACATAGAGATATTTGTTTCCAAGATAATGAAGATAATGCGCCAATTTCAATCATCATTACAACTTTAGCAGCACATGCTTATCGAGGAGAAAGCAACGTTTACGAAGCTATTAAAAATATTCTTACTCATATGACAGATTATATTGAAATTAGGAACGGTGTGTTTTGGATAAGTAATCCGGTCATGCCTAAAGAAAATTTTGCTGATAAATGGCAAGAATTTCCTGAAAGAAAGGATGCTTTTATGGGCTGGATTCAAAAAGCTAGGAGAGATTTTATTGATAATCCGCTCAATGCGGTGGGGCTTGATAGAATTGGCAACATGTTGGGAGAATCTTTAGGTAAAGCACCGGTTAATCGCGCTATGGCGAATATGGGCAAAGAAGCATATAAGAGTAGAATATCGGGTAAGTTATATTCAAACGGGTTAACGGGAGGATTAACTACTACGGCGTCTGTAGGAGCTAAAGTTGTGAAAGGACATACTTTTTTTGGGAAATAAGAAATTTTTTAAGCCACGTATAATTACGTTGCCACTACAAATGATGTTATTAAAAAAAGAATATCCGGAAGCTAAATGCAGTTTAAAAAATAATGAGTTGGTTTGGGAAGGAATAATAAAGCCTTCACCTTTATCAAGAGAATATAACATAAGAATTTTATGCCATGGCGTTAAGCAACGGCCTGTAGTAATTCTATATGGTGATAATCTTGAAGGTTTAGAACGAAAAGATTTTCCTCATAAATTTAGAATTGATAAAGAAAATAATAAAGAAGTTAAGTTGTGTCTTCATTTCTTTGACGAATTTAAATTTTTACAACCAATAACCGATACAATTATTCCTTGGATACAAGAATGGTTATATTTTTATGAAATATGGCTAATAACAGATAAATGGTATGGAGGAGGGCATGAGGTTAAGAATTCATTTAAAGAATCAAAAGAGATATAATTATTAAAACTAATCTTCCTTTGTAAAATATCCGGCAAAGAGATCCTTGCCGGATATTTTTATTTGATCATTTCCATGTTGTGATCTAAAATAGATCAGATACATTCAAAAACCGATCTCATGAAAACAAAGCAAACAATAATGGGGTAGCAACATGGCAACGACATTTCAAATGACGCCGTTTGTTAAGTGGGCCGGCGGAAAAGGGCAATTAGTGGATAAACTTTTGGCAAGAGTGCCAAAACAGTTCAACCGGTATTATGAGCCATTTGTTGGAGGCGGTGCGTTGCTGTTAGCGTTGGCACCGAAAAAGGCAACGATTAATGACAGCAATGAGCAGCTGATTAATGTATTTAATCAGTTACAAAAGAACATTGAAGGTGTAATGTCGGTAATTCGTGAGTTGGACTCCATTGAATGTGATAAAGATCGTTATTACGCAATTCGTGAACAGTACAATAAAAAAATCAGTGCTGGCGAACTGGATGAAGAGTGCGCCGGTCTCATGATTTGGATGAATAAGCATTGCTTTAATGGATTGTATCGAGTAAACCGGAAAGGCTTGTTCAATGTGCCTTATAATAACAAGAAGACAGGGCACTCATTTGATGAAGATAATTTGCGGCACATTGGCGAGTACCTGCGTAAGAATAAAGTAAACATTAACTGCATGGATTTTGAAAAAATATGTTCCAGAGTTCGTCCTGGCGATTTTGTTTACTTTGACAGTCCGTATGTTCCAATTTCAACAACTGCGAATTTTACGGATTATACAGCAGACGGCTTTACGATGAAAGATCACGAACGCCTCGCTGCGTTATTCCATAAATTGGCAGAAAAGGGCGTCAAAGTTATGCTCTCAAATCATGATGTGCCTTTGGTGAAAGAGTTGTATGAAGGATTCCGTATTGATGAAGTTGACGTGAAACGGTTGATTAACAGTGATGTGAACAAACGAACCGGCAAAGAAGTAATCATACGAAACGATTATGAATAAAATGAGGATTTTGTAATGAAACGGAATTTTACTGAATGGCTTTCCACATTTCGCAACAGTATTGCGGACTACGGTTATTATATTGATTTTGAAAAAGTCCACTGCAACGTAAATGAAATAAAAGTTGAACTCAATATTTTAAATTCTTTGATTGGTTCGCATTCTATAGAGAAAGATTTTGAAAAACTTTTAACACGATATCCTGAAACGTTAAAGTGCATTCCGGTTTTATTAGCGGTTCGCGCTAATGAGATCGCGGCTATGGATGAAGAGGGTTCTTATGTTTTTTCATTTAAAGAAATGAATTACAGCATAGACGATTATAAAATGTTTATGCGTAAGACAGGTTTGTTTGATTTGCTGGAGAACCATATCCTTGGCAATTTAGTTGACTATGTTACCGGCGTGGAAACCGGACTTGATTCTAACGGAAGAAAGAATCGCGGCGGACACTTGATGGAAAATGTTGTTGAAAAGTTTATCCAGAAAGCTGGTTTCATAAAAAACAAAAATTATTTTAAAGAAATGTACATCCATGAAATCACAGAAAAATGGAATATAAATCTTTCTGCTATTTCTAATGAAGGACGCATGGAGAAACGATTTGATTATGTGGTGAAAACCAAAAATCAAATTTATGTGATTGAAACAAATTTTTATGGCAGTGGCGGTTCCAAACTAAATGAAACGGCACGTAGTTACAAACAGATTGCACAGGAAGTTGCAACGATTCCCGGTGTTACGTTTGTTTGGTTTACGGATGGTAAGGGATGGAACTCTGCCCGTAATAATTTGCGGGAAACTTTTGATGTGCTGGAAACCATTTATAATATCCAGGATATGGAAATGGATATTATGAAAAAGCTATTTGTTTGAGGCTTGCATGGAAAACATTTTTACGATAAAAGCAGATACTTTTTTTGAAACAGAAGAATCATTGCTGATTTTGGGTGACTGCTTTGAGAATTTGAAAAAAATAAAAACAGAATCCATTGATATGATCTTTGCGGATCCACCATACTTTTTAAGTAATGATGGATTTACCTGTCAGGGCGGACGCATGGTTTCCGTAAATAAAGGAAACTGGGATAAAATTAATGAAAATGCTGTGACCGGTGTGGAAGACAAGCAGAAATTTAACCGGCGCTGGATAAAGTTATGTAAGCGAATCTTGAAACCAAATGGAACCATCTGGATTTCCGGAACGTTGCATAACATTTATTCTATTGGCGTTGCACTGGAACAGGAAGGTTATAAAATTATCAATAATATCACGTGGCAGAAAACAAATCCGCCGCCGAATTTAGCTTGCCGGTGCTTCACCCATTCTACGGAAACGGTTCTATGGGCACAAAAAAATGAAAAGAAAGCGCATCATCTTTTCAATTATGAATTGATGAAAGAGCTGAATGGTGGTAAGCAGATGAAAGACGTCTGGATTGGCGCATTAACTCCTTTTTCGGAAAAAACGTTTGGCAAACATCCGACGCAAAAGCCGTTATATTTATTGCAACGGATTATTGAATCATCTACCAAAGAGGGAGATTTGATTTTAGATCCTTTTTGTGGCTCCGGTACTACCGGTGTAGCGGCAAAAATGCTGAAACGTAATTTTGTTGGTATTGATAATAATGCTGAATATCTGGAAATCAGCAAAAAGAGAATTTTGAATGTTAGCACCCAATTGTTTTAATTGGTGTTATAAATTTTTTCAAGAATGGAGTGATGTACAACGATTTCTACATGGGAACCCCAAAATTTTAAATTGCAGACCACCAGCGTGTGGGATTTTCCCGACAGAGGAGATTGGGCAACACATGATGGCAAGTACCGGGGTAACTGGTCACCTTATGTGCCGCGAAACTTAATTCTCCGTTATTCCAAGGAAGGCGAAATGGTTTTGGATCAGTTTGCCGGAGGCGGGACAACATTGGTGGAAGCAAAACTGCTCCGCCGCAATGTGATTGGCGTGGACGTGAATGATGATGCTTTGCGACGATGCAAAGAAAAATGCAGTTTTCATTGGGAAAGCAATTACAATGTTTATCTGAAGCATGGTGATGCTCGGAAATTGGATTTCATTCCGAATGAAAAGATAGATTTAATTTGTACGCATCCACCCTACGCCAATATGGTGAAATACAGTTGCGGTTTACGAGATGACTTGTCACTACTGGAAGTGCCGGAGTTTTTGGTGCAGATGAGGTTAGTGGCAGCAGAATGTTACCGCGTATTGAAGCCGGATCATTATTGCGCTATCCTGATGGGGGATCTCCGGCGAAGTGGATTTATCGTTGATTTGAGTTTTCAGGTTATGCAAGTTTTTCTGGATGCAGGTTTCCGGTTGCGGGAAACAATAATAAAGCAACAGCACAATTGCAAGCATACAGAAAAATGGAGAGACTTGAGCGTTCAACGAAATTTTCTGCTTGTAGCGCATGAGTATTTGTTTGTATTTAAAAAGTGAAGAGTAAAAATGGCAGTCAGTGCAATGAATGAAAGCACTGACTGCTTTTTTGTTGCAATCAATCCCATTGTTGCTTATATGCCGTTGTCTTATATACGGGGTAAAACCATAATTTGATCAAGGATGGTGATACTGATGATTACTAAAAAATTTGGACAAAGAATCAAGGAGTTAAGAGGCGCAACTGGATTAAGTCAGGAAAAATTTGCATTACAGATTGAAATGGATCGGACGTATTATGCATCAGTTGAATCAGGGAAACGCAATATTTCTATTATCAATATCAAGAAAATTGCAGATGGTCTTGGAGTAACGTTAAGTGAATTGTTTGAAGGATTGTAATTTTTTAGTTGAGTAACATTAGGAGGTGTTATTTTGAATCGTAAAGAAATTACTTACAACTTTTCAAATGAAGGTACACGTAATGAAGTAAGAATGAGAGTAGTAAGCAAGTTTGCTGAAGAACCACCGGGAACTGGACGAGATAATCTTGCTTCAGCTTTTACCTATTATGTTGAGACACTTAAAGATGGAAACAGAGTGTATTTGCAAAGACCGGCGAACTTACATAATGGATTTGATTTTTTGGTTTGTGTTGAAAATACTAATTATAATATTTCTGGAAAAAGAAGAAGAAATTATCCAAAACATGAGGATATTTATGCTGATCTGATGAAAAAGAAAGAAGAAAATCCAAAGATGTATGAAAAGCTTTATCATCTTCTTCGTCAAGTTTTTGAATGCCATGACATTGATGATAGAGAAATCGAAAAAATTAGATTTAAGACGGGCTTACCAGTAGATCATGTTTTAAAAACAACAAAGTGGTTGTTTATTGAACAGGATATCCGCTACTGGAATTATTCTGGCAGAAATATGACTTGGGGAATAGTTCCGGAACCGTAACAATGAAGTATAAATACCCCCTCAAAAAACCGACCTCGTAAAATGCCCGTAGAGCGCGTTTTGGCCAAAACAGGTAAAATATACCGCGTAAAGGCAAAAATGGTTCAAAACGGAAATACGGGCCTTACAGGGGTATATGGCAAAATTTGAAGTTTTCAAAACGCCAAATTTTGGATTTTTTATCCGATTTCTTAATTAATTTCAAAAGAATTATTGAGTATATTGCTATATAAAGGAAGAAAATAACGTATAACGCCCATATCCTTGCGTAATGCGGGAATATGGGCGTATATGGCCTAATATGGGGATTTAGAATTCTGAATTTCTGTTAAAATGAGAAAATTTGAGTGAAACGGGTGTGGAAGAGGGTCGTTTGTTAGATATAATTTCCTCTTTTCTTTTGGCGAAGAATGTGCTATAATAATCACGAACAGTTGTTCAATAAAATAGAAAGAGGTGGTTGTTTTGGAAAATGAATCTGAAATTATGACCCCGGACGCTGCGGAAATACGTAATCGTATTTACACCATCCGGGGGAAACAGGTGATGTTGGACAGTGATTTGGCGGAGCTTTACGGT
>Ga0256404_1002020_pt1 | contig 46170 bp, 29 predicted proteins | sample RumenRJG_01DNA_FD_185990 | JGI IMG/M metagenome (GOLD analysis project Ga0256404, IMG submission 185990) | Bovine rumen microbial communities from Lethbridge, Alberta, Canada - RJG_01 | ecosystem: Host-associated > Mammals > Digestive system > Stomach > Rumen | place: Canada: Alberta | collected... | reverse complement strand
GAGATAAAAGTTTTAGGGGTGGGGTTTGGGGAGAGACCCTTTTTCAAAAGGGTCCTCCCCAATTACGCGGTGTACACACCGCGGCAAACTCGGATTTGGAGTGGGGTCAATAGTGTCTATTTTAAAATTATGATCTAATTACAGTCTACATCTTATGCCGATGCGGTGCGGTGTGCGGCAGCAGAGTCAGCGCGGTCGGCGGAAAGGAGAAAGAATGGACTTTCAGAAATTCGCAGACGGATTTGCTCCGATGACGGGCATAATCTCGGTCAGAAAGACAGCTGACGGATACGGCGATATCCGCATTGTGACGGGCAACAAATCATACATCTACCTGCTCGAAAATCCGCCGTATGACATTGGAGAACGCGCTGCGGGAAAGTTTATACCAAATTCGCAATACGAAAAATATCTGCCGAAAAACCTGAGCTTTGAGGATCTGTGTTACAGCGCGGCGATACTTAAAAAGCCCACGCACACTTACGTTTATATGAACGAGCCCGAGCTGTGGTTCAACGTTTTTGTGATGCCGATAGATTATGAGGACGGCGATGTCTGCTACTGCTCGTACACATCAAAGGTCGCGTCTGTTACGGATCTCAACCTTATGTCGACGCAGTCTATGGGTGTTTATTCCGACGTGATAAAGACCTGCATAAAGCTGCACGGCACGGACGATTTTGAGATGACGATGAGGGATATCATCAAGGACATACGCGAGATATGTCAGGCGGAGGTATGCTCGCTGATGCTGGTGGATCAAAGCACGGGCACCTGCAATATGCTGGCGACAAATCTGCGTGAGGGCAGCAGGATAAAGAGAGTCACGCAGTTTGTCAACTTTTACGACATAGCGCTTTCGTGGCTTGACACGATCGGCGACAATGACTGCCTTATCATCAAGAACGAGCAGGATATGCGGTATATCGAAAAGATAAACAATCCGTGGTATCTGACGCTGGAAGAGGCTGGTGTTGACAGCGTGGTGATGTTCCCTTTGAGGTACAACAAAGAGGTGCTGGGATATATCTGGGCGACCAATTTTGCGACACAAAACGCTTTGCGGATCAAGGAAACGCTTGAACTGACGACATTCTTTTTATCGTCGGAGGTGGCGAGCTACAAGCTGATGAAGCGGCTTGAGCATATCAGCTACACCGATCTTCTGACGGGCGTGATGAACCGCAACGCGATGAACAACCGCATAAGCGCGATAACCTCGGGCAGGGAGAGGCTTGACGAGCCTTACGCTGTGGTTTTTGCTGACATTAACGGATTGAAGCTGATGAACGACACGCAAGGTCACTCCGCGGGCGATCTGCTGCTGAAAAAGGCGGCGATAGCTTTGCAGGAGGTATTTGCGGGTGACGAGATCTACCGCGCGGGCGGTGATGAGTTTCTTATCATTGCTGCGGGGTGTGAGCAGGGCGAAGCGGACAGAAAGGCTGCGCTGCTGAAAGAAAGATCGAAAGACGCTGATGCGGTGAGCTTTGCGGTCGGGTACAGCTTTGGAGGCGGCGGTCACGACATAAGAGATGCTATGCGCACGGCGGACGAGAGTATGTACAGGGACAAAGAGGAGTTCTACAAGATGTACCCTGACAGAAAGCTGCGGCAGTGATGAGACGCTGAGACGATAAGGAGGATATGCACCTGTGTTTGCACCATGGCAATGCAGGTGCTTTCTGCGGTGCGCAGATGATTGACAATATGCAGGTTTTGTGGTATAATCAATTGAATAAGCCAATGGACGTTTGCAGTGTAATAAAAGAGGGAAACGAATGAAAAAGAAAAAGAAAAACAGAAAACTGCTTTTCCAGATGAGCGTTATCGTGCTGCCTATTTTTGTGGCGATGATAATCGCGGTGATATATTCTGTGTATGATAACACCGTCAAGTCGTTTCTTGAGGCACAGAATCCGTACATGGAATATCTGCTTGACCGAACATACGAAAACTCGCTCAGCTATATGGAAAAGGACGAGCTGGAGTGGTATTTTGATTACTGGGAGAAAAATGCCGATGCTGTGCGCAAGCCTGTCAGCAAAGAAGAGGAACAAGCGCTGTACGAATATATTGTTAATACAGATACGGATAAGATAGAGACATGGAGCGTTGAATGGATGGAAAACGCTTCTGATGAACTGAAGGTGGTCATTGCAAAGCAGCGGTACATAAACATTCTCGATTCGCTGAAATTTGAATCTGCCAACAAGAATTTTGAACGGCTGTTCCTTATGGATGTTACAAAAGGGTACGAGGGACTTGTGCTGTGCGAGTATCAGATCGCGGGGCTTTCAAATAAGATAGGTGACAGGTACGAAGGGTTCAAGATGTCACAGCATTCTGCGCTGAAAGATCTTTTAAAAAGCAAGACGGAAAAGAACGTATTTGAAAGAGCGAGGGATTTCCCCGAGGATGGCAGCTACTACATCTGCTACAAACCGATATGGGTGAACGGCGAGCTGCGCGCGGTCATGGGTATGGCGTACAACTGGCAGGATTTTCAGGTATCGGTCTACAAAACGCTGAGACGGGCGCTGTTTGTGAGCGTGGGCGGTATCATACTTGCACTTATCGTTTTGCAGATAATGCTCTACCGCAGGGCTGTAAAGCCTGTCAGCAGGATACAGAGCATTGTGCGCGAGTACAAGAACAACAAGGACAGCGACGAGGTAATCGCGCGGATGAGCGAGATAAAGGAGAGAAACGAGTTCGGTCTGCTGTCTGAAGATATTGCAGAGCTTGCTAAAGAGATCGACTACTACACAAAGCAGAACATGAAGCTTGCGGGAGAGCGTGAGAGAGTTGCCGCAGAGCTTGATATGGCAAGGCGGCTGCAGGCGAGTCAGCTGCCGACGCAGATGCCTGCGTTCCCCGACAGGCAGGACATTGATGTTTTCGCCTCGATGACACCTGCAAAGGAGGTCGGCGGAGATTTCTACGACTACTTCCTGATAGATGATGACCACCTTGCGATAGTTGTTGCGGACGTTTCGGGCAAGGGTATTCCTGCGGCGCTGTTTATGATGATGACAAAGATGCTCCTGACTGACAACGCAATGACGGGAATGCCGCCTCACGAGGTGCTTGAACGCACAAATGACACTATCTGCAAGCACAACGAGCTGGAGATGTTCGTTACGATGTGGTTCGGTGTGCTGGAGATATCCACGGGCAGGATAACTGCGGCTAATGCAGGTCACGAGTACCCTGTGGTGCGCCATAAGGACGGACAGTTCGAGGTACTGAAGGACACGCACGATTTTATTGTCGGCGGTATGGAGGGCATGGCGTACAGGCAGTACGAGCTGGAGCTTGAAAAGGGCAGTATGCTGTTCCTTTACACTGACGGCGCGCCTGAGGCAACAAGGGCGGACAAGCAGATGTTTGGTATGAAAAGGCTTGTCGATGCACTCAACGAGGATCCGAATGACACTCCGCAGGTGCTTTTGGAGAGAGTGCGCGCAAGGATAGATGAATTTGTCGGCGACGAGCCGCAGTTTGACGATCTGACTATGCTGGGAATAACAATTCTGTGATCGCGGAGGAATGACTATGACGATAAATATGCAAAGGCAGGGCAGTGAGCTTACTATCGCCCCGGAGGGCAGACTTGACACGCTGACCTCGCCGCAGCTCGAAAAAGAGCTTGGGACGGCTCTTGACGGCGTGCAGAGTCTTGTGTTTGACTTTGAAAAGCTGGAGTATCTTTCAAGCGCGGGGATAAGGGTGATGCTGAGCACTTACAAAAAGATGAGCAAGCAGGGCGGCAGTATGTGCATCAAAAATGTCTGCCCCGAGGTAGAGGAGATATTTGAAATGACAGGCTTGACAAGTGTTTTCGGAGTTCAGGCATAGGACAGAGTGAAAAACAAAAATGAAACCGACCCGAGAGGCTTTGGGACAGCCTTTCGGGTCTGCTTTTGGCGCTGTAAGACTGCGGCGTTGGATAATTGTGGCTGCAAAGCCTGCGCACGGTATTATTTTTGAGCGCAAAGTGCGTTTCTTATTGACATATCGGCGCGGTTATGGTATTATTTTATTGATAAATGTTTAAGGCAACACCGCACAACCAACGGCTGACGCCTTTGCACGTCATAGACTTGCATATTTTCCGTCATAGCAACCAAAAACTCCTTGACTTACGCCGGTAAGCCTGCGTCGTTTTTAGTCACTCTGACGAAAAATCTGACTTCGTTTCTACCGCACAATGGTCGTGCGGTATTGCCTTAAAAAGATGCGGCGGTGAGATAATGGACAAGCGTAAGGTCATATACTATTGCGATGAGCTTAATGACGAGTTCTCAACGGCGCAGATAACACCGCGCACTATTGATGAGAACTATGTGTACATACACAAATCGCGCTTTAAGAGGTTCACGCATTTTTTCTGGTACCGCATTGTTGCTACGCCTATCGCGTTTGCGTATGTCAAGTTCGTGTTCGGACACAAGTCAAAGGGCAGGCACAAGCTGAAAAAACATCTGAATGACGGGTATTTTCTGTACGGCAATCACACGCAGGATATTGCCGACCCGTTTATACCCAATGTTATAAGCTATCCAAAGACCGATTACGTTATCGTACACGCGAATAACGTTTCAATGCCCGTGCTTGGCAGGATAACGCCTTCGCTGGGCGCGCTGCCGATACCTGACGGGATGGCGGCGTATAAGAATTTCATAGATGCGGTGGAAACGCGCATTTCGCAGGGGCACTGCGTTGTTATTTACCCTGAGGCGCACATCTGGCCGTATTACACGAAGATCAGGAATTTCCCCGATACGAGCTTTGCTTACCCTGCAAAGCTTGGTGCGCCTGTGTACTGTTTTACCAACACATACCACAAGCGCAGATTTTTTGCGCACCCAAGGATCGTCACCTACATTGACGGACCGTTTTATCCGGATATGGATAAGCCGCTGAAGGCACGAAGGAAGGAACTTCGTGAAAAGGTGTACGAGGCGATGTGCAAACGGGCAAAGAACTCTGACCACATACAGATAAGATATATTAAACGGGAGAAAGGCAAATGATAGATATTTTATTCTGCGGAAACGACGGAGTATTTGACGGGGTGCTGACCTGCGCGCTGTCGATCCTTCGGCGGACTGATACAGACGAGCCGTTCTGCTTTCACATATTCACGATGGACGTTTCGCACCTTGACGAGAGGTTCACCTGCATTTCAAGCGGGCATATAGATGCGCTCGAAAGGGCGGTCAAGGCGTACAACGCGGACAACTGCGTGATGCTTCACGACGTTACAAGGTACTATATGAAGGCTTTCTCGGGCTGCCCGAACGAGAGCGCTTACTGCTCGCCGTACACGCTGATAAGGCTGTTTGCCGATGTGGTGAGGGGGATACCCGACAAGCTGCTGTATCTTGATGCGGATATTATGTTCAACCGCGACATCAGGCTTTTGTGGGATACCGACCTTACGGGGTACGAGTATGCTGCGGCGCGCGACCATTACGGCAAGTATCTGATAAACCCGGGGTACATAAACGCGGGCGTTTTGCTGTTCAATATGAAGCTTGCGCGGCAGACGGGGCTTTTCAAAAAGGCTCGGTGGTGGATAAAGCGCAAGAAGCTGACGTTTGCCGATCAGAGTGCGCTGATACGCTCGACCACGCGCAGAAAGCTCCTGCCGCAGAGGTTCAACGATCAGAAATTCCTGCACAGGCATACGGTGGTGCGGCATTTTTCAAAGCGGCTTTTCTGGCTGCCTTATCCGCACACGGATAATATAAAGCAGTGGCATATCGACAAGGTACACTCGGTTTTCGGATACAGACAGTTTGACGATATTTACTGCGAATATGAGAAAATTATAAAAGAACCGATGAGGGAGAAAATATGAAGGAAACCATCATACCGATTTTCTATGCGTGCGACGATGCCTTTGTAAAGTATACTGTGGTGTCGATGCACTCGCTGATAAAGAATGCGTCGAGGGAGCATAAGTATATACTGCACATTCTTTATACGGAGATATCAGATGAGATGAAGGCAGTTGTCAATAAGATGGCGGACGATTGCTTTGAGATACGCTTTGTCGATGTTACGCAGTATTTGCAGTCTATCTCGGAAAAGCTGCCGCTGCGCGACTACTACTCAAAGACGACGTATTACAGGTTGTTTATCGCAGAGATGTTCCCTGATTACAGCAAGGCTGTGTACATCGACAGCGACACGGTCATCAGGGGAGATATAAGCAAGGTTTATCTGACCGACATAAAGGACGCTTACCTGGGCGCGTGTCACGAGCAGGTAATGGTGCAGATAGACGAGTACGGCACTTATGTTGAAAAGGTCGTGGGTGTTTCGCGCTACAACTTTTTCAATGCGGGGCTTATGCTTATCAACTGCGAGCAGTTCAGGCTGCATTTTGTGCTTGACAAGTTTATTGACTATTTGCACTACTACAACTTTGTGGTGACGCAGGACGAGGACTATCTCAATCTTATCTGCAAGGATCACGTTTACTGGCTCGACCAGCGCTGGAACACGGAGGTGTTCGGTACGCTGCCGCACCCTGTTGAGCAGGCGGAGATGCTGCACTACATTATGACAAACAAGCCCTGGCACTATGAGGACTGTCTGTACGGTGAGTATTTCTGGGAGTATGCAAAGCAGACGGAGGTCTACGATGCGCTGCTTGCGGTGCTTGACAAATACAGTGATGAGGAGAAGGAGCGCGATGCAAAGTCGGGCGAAAATCTGCTGGCGCTGGCTGTTAAGGAGACACAGAGAGAGGATAATTTCCTCAACCGCATAAACCGCGACAAGCGTGCAAAGGACAGGGTGGAGATACTCTACAAGATAGAGCAGTTCGAGCGCGAGGGACGCTTTGACGAGGACGTTGAGACCGACCCGCCGGGACGTATGCTTATGCCTGACGAGATAGAGTATGTGCGCAAGACCAAGGCGGAAAAGCTAAAGACAAAGTTTGCCTTCAAGATGGCGCACAAGTTCGTTGACGAGCTTATTGCCGACAAGAAGCTTATTATAAAAGAGATAAAGGGCGTTGAGAATTTCCACGCGCTTGAAAGCGGTGCGATAATCACCTGCAACCACTTTAATGCGTATGACAGCTTTGCTATACAGCTTGCATACGAGGCGGCACAGCAGCCGCAGAGAAATTTCTGGAGAGTTATCAGGGAGGGCAACTACACATCGTTCCCCGGATTTTACGGCTTTTTGATGAGGCACTGCAACACGCTGCCGCTGTCATCGAACATCGACACGATGAAAAAGTTTTTTGCAGCGGTCGATGAGCTTGTCAAAAACGGCGACTATGTGCTGTTCTACCCCGAGCAGAGTATGTGGTGGAACTACCGCAAGCCAAAGCCTCTCAAGAGGGGTGCATACCTTTACGCTGCACGCAGCGGCGCGCCTGTACTGCCCTGCTTTATAACGATGCAGGATTCCGATGTTATGGGTGAGGACGGATTTTATGTTCAGGAGTACACGATACATATCTCTCCGCCGATACTGCCAAAGCAGGGGCTCAACCACAGAAGTCAGGCGGAGTATATGATGAAAAAGAACTACGAGGTGTGGAAGCAGATATACGAGAGCGTTTACCACATACCGCTTTCATACACCACGCAGGACAACAAGGAACAGCTGAAGGGCTTTGTTGAGGGAATTGAATAGTTTATGCAAAAAACCGCTCGGGAAAGCTCCCGGGCGGTCGTTTTGTATCAGTAGAACTGCGTATCGTAATATTTGCTGCTTTGTTCAAGCTTATCCATAAATTCCTGCTGCCCAAGCTGTTCGCAAAGGGTGGGGGTTTGCGAGAAAAGGTTGGTGCCAAGTCCGAGCCTGTCGCCCTTGATATCGACACCTATTGCGGAAAGGGTGGTGGGGAACATATCAAGCGAGGTGAAGATGCGCCCGTGCGTTTTAGCAGGCTGCTTTGCAGGGTTTATGATGCAGTTGTATGTGGTGCGGACATAGCCGCTGGGGATATCGACCATGGTGGTCTTTTCGTTGCCAAGGTGGTCGCCCACGAGGATTATGGTAGTATTCTCAAAGAACGGCTGCTGCTTTGCCCAGCTCACGAACTCGCTTGCCTGCCTTGATGCGCAGTCAACTGACGCGAGGTAGTCGCCGGTGATGCTGCTGTCGCAATTGGGGCAGCGGTGGCCTGTTTCAAAGGTGTGGGTATCCATGGTGTACATGGTCACGAAAAACGGTCTGTCTTTTTGGGAAATGTCGGTGATGAGCTGCTTGGTGATGTCAAACAGCTTTCTGTCCTCGATGCCCCATTTCCATATGTAGTCGGCATTTTCGTCTGAATAGCCCTCGTCTGCGGCGGTCTTGCGGTCAAACACCTTGCAGTCGTCATATCTGCCAACGTATTTGTCGTACATTGAGAACTCGCCCTTTGAGCCTTCGATATAAAGCTGATTGTAGCCGCCGTCGTGGAGGATATCTTCAAGGCGGACGGTGTTTGGGAACTGCGCTGCGGTATAGGGCGGGAATATCTTGGTATTGAGCGAAACGCCCGAGGTCTGTGCAACGGTCGAGCCCTGGGTGAAGGTCAGCGAAGGCACGAAGACCGATGCGCCGCCAAGCTTATCGGTATTGGAAAAGTTTACGCTCCCCTTATCATTTGCAAGTGCGGTAAGCTGTGAGATATAGTTTTTATCCTGCGAGCCGCCTGCATCTTTTGAGGCGTAGGTGTTCTCGATGGATTCAAGATAGATGTAGATGAGGTTGCGCTTTTTTTCGGGGAAGGTGATAATGCTGTCATCTGGGGCGATGTAATAGCTCTCGTAGATATCGGAGGTCTTGTTTTTCATCGAAAGGTAATGTACAAAGTGCGTTTCGCCCGAAAACAGCGCGGTGCTCGTGATAAGCAGCACGGCAGACATCACGATATGCAGCGCTCGTTTTTTGGTGTTCATTACAAGGGTGTACTCGCCGCTTCGCTCGGTATCGGCAACGGTCAGCTTATCGCTGCGCATACATTTGAGCAGATTATAGCAAAGGTAGGTCGTCACAGCGGCAAACAGCACGGTGAGCAGTGTGCCCGAGATGATGTCCTCAAGCGCGAGCCCGCCTGCGGCAAAGCGTATGGTAAACAGTATCGCTTCAAAATCCATATTGGAATAGACGGTATGCAGAAACAGCGTAACGGTGGCGATAAACACTGCCAGGGCTATCATTATCACGCAAAGGACTATGGCTATCCACTTGGCTTTGCCTTCGCGCTTTTGCCTGCTTACAGTCCTTTGCGGTGTGTACATCACGGCGAGGGCATAGGCGAGCCTTGCTGCAAAGCTGCCGCGTTCAGAGCCGTTATCGACTGCTGTTTCGGCAAGGCGCATAAGGAAAAAGGCTGCAAAGGTGCCCGGCAGCCAAAGTGCAGTCCACTGCGGGAAAAAGCTGCTGTAAAAGTGCTGCGAGTAATTCTCTGCTTTGGCAGGGTCAAAAAACAGGTTACCTGCGAGCATTATAACAAATGGTGTGCAGGCAAGGCAGATGTATTTTGTGAACAAAAAGACCGAGCGCTTTGGTTTTTGTACGATGATATACAGCGCAGACAGTGCTGTAAACGGCGGCAGCAGCGCAAGGATAAGCTTGAGCGGCGGAAGTGACATCTGCCCGATCGGCGGGCGCAATGCGATGACGGCGCAAAGCGCAAGTGCTGCGGCAAGCGCGGCTATGATCCGCCGAGGTGTTATGCGGCTTACCCCTTTTATATCTTGTTTTATAGCTGAAAACACGTTCATTTTTGATCCCCTGTCGTTTTTTATGCTGTATTGGTATGCATCTTTTTTACTCTTTCGATTATATACCACACAGTGCGGTGTTGTCAAGCTTGTGCGGGCAGATAAATATTGACGGTATAATGAAAATGTGCTACAATGTACGAAAGATTTGTATGGATCGAAAAAATGGCAAAGGAAGATGATGATATGAAAAAGAAACGCAGGCTGCAGCAGCAGGTGCTGGTCATTATGCTGGCATTTTATGCGGTGGGTATGGTGATAGGCATTCTGACGGTGTATTTCAGCTCGAGAAATACCTATCTCACTGCAAAAAATGATATGATAGAGCGTGATTTGAAACGAGTTAACCAGACGCTTATGGAATGGCATGGTATGCGGTGGTTCTTTGAATACAGCAAACAGCATGCGCAGGAGATAAAACAGGAAATGACCACGGACGAGCTTACTATCATGGACGAACTCTCCACCAGACTGGTTGAAGGTGATGAAAACGAGATCATCAACAGCTTCAGCGATGAAGAAAAGCTTGCGTTTGCAAAGGACATATACGGGCATATAAAGTTTGTACTGAATAACGAGCGTTCTTTATTTGATTACGGCGGTCTGTGGCTGATAGACATCAACGAGGACGATCAAGGATTTGTGTATTACGAGGCTGACCTTCTGGATGATGGGGCTGATGTGATCGAAAAAGGCGATGAGCTCGGTGACAGGTGGGATATTGAATCAAGCGGGCATCCTGCTATCGAAAGGCTGCGCTCGGGTGACGGCAAAAAGGTCGAGTTTGAGATAGCACCTTCTGACTGGGAGGAAGACGGCAGCTACTATATTGCATATCTCCCGATAGCTTTTGACGGCAGGGTATATGCTGCGATAGGTCTGGACTACAACTGGGATCAGTTCCATTCGCAGCTGATAGGGCAGCTGTGGTTGATGGCAGGGATACTTTCCGTGGGTATGGCAAGTGCGATCATACTGATGCTGTGGCGTATCAACCGCGTGGCGATGCAGCCTCTTTCGGGTGTACAGAAGACTGTCAGAAAGTATATGAAAGACAAGGACAGCAAGGAAGCTCAGCAGATGCTTGAAAATGTAAAGGCGAAAAACGAGATAGGTGTGCTTGCGGATGATGTGAGTGCGCTTGTACGCGAGATCGACGTCTACACAAGCAATATCAAGGCGCTGACAACAGAGGTCATGGAAGCGCTTGCACGCACGATAGATGCAAAGGACAAATACACCAACGGTCACTCGTTCCGTGTGGCTGTTTATTCAAAGATGCTTGCAAAGGAGCTTGGAATGTCGGGCAAGGAGCAGCAGGATATCTATTACATGGGACTTTTGCACGACATCGGCAAGATAGGTATACCAAATGTGATAATCAACAAGACTTCAAAGCTTACAGACGAGGAGTACGAGAAGATAAAGATGCACCCTGTTTACGGCTATGAGATACTCTCGGAGATACAGAGCATGCCCGAGCTTTCAACGGGTGCGCGCTATCATCACGAGAGGATCGACGGAAAGGGCTATCCCGACGGGCTGAAGGGGGACGAGATACCGTTTATGGCAAGGATAATCGCGGTCGCTGACAGCTACGACACGATGACATCAAATCGCAGCTACAGAAAGTATCTGCCACAGGACGTTGTACGCGCGGAGATAGAAAACAACATAGGTACGCAGTTTGATGAAGCTCCTGCCCGTGCGATGCTGAAGATCATAGATGCGGATAAGAATTATATGCTGCATGAATAACTGCATGGCAGCATACGGCTCTTTGGTTAGTTGTTTTATATTATTATGACCGTGTGAATTGCTCTTGAAATCAGCGGACGTTTATGGTATACTGTATACAATAAAAATCTGATTTAGAAAGGATAAGAGCTATGGAGCTTCAGAAACTGGTCGATTCGTTTGAGGGTATAACCTGTATTATATCGGTGGAGAAAAAGTCTGACGGCAGCTGCGGTGAGATACGCATAAAGGCGGGCAATGCTGCGTTTATCAAGAACATCGAAACGCCGTACCCGGGTGCGCCGAAGATAGTGTTCGTGCCGGATTCGCCGTATATGACGTTTCTGCCAAAGGATCTTAATTTTGAGGATATGTGCTACCGCAGCGCGATATTAAAGCAGCCGCGGCACACCTACGTTCACCCCGAGAGGTATCCGCTCTGGTTCAACATATACACTATGCCGCTGGCAAGTGATGATGACAGCGTGGGCTACTGCACTTACACTATGGAGTTTACGCAGGAAGCGGATATGGACATGATGAGCAACCGTTCAAAAGAAACGGCTTTTGATGTGCTCAAGACCTGTCTGAAGCTGCGTGCTTCATCGGATTTCAAAAAGAACGTTAACGAGGTCGTACAGGACGTGCGCGGTATCTGCGGTGCCCAGGGCTGCGGTCTTATGCTTGTTGATACCGATGAACGAAAGTACGAGATCGCCGCAGAGTGCTTTTCACACGACAGTACGCTGCACTCGATAAAAGAGTTCCTCAACAGTGCAGTAGATTACGAGATACTCGTGGAGACATGGAAAAAATGTGTTGCAGGCAGCGACTGCATTATCGTCAAGAATGACAGCGAGATGGAGTATCTTAAAACTATCGCAAAGCAGTGGTATGACCAGCTTGTTCACAGCGGCGTGCGCAGCATCGTGCTTTTCCCGCTGAACTACAATGACACGCTGCTCGGCTTTTTATGGGCAGCAAATTTTGACACGAACAGCTCGGTGCGGATAAAGGAAACTCTTGAACTGACGACTTTCTTTCTGGCAGCGGACATTTCAAATCATCATCTGCTGGGCAGACTTGAGAAGATGAGCACTATGGATATGCTGACGGGCGTTTTCAACCGCAACGCTATGAATGACAGGATCGCGCAGCTGGCACAGGGCGAGAAAGGCTTGCCTGACACGATAGGTATTGTTTATGCCGATCTGAACGGGCTGAAAAATATGAATGACACGCATGGTCACAACGCGGGCGATGCAATGCTGCGGTCAATGGCGGATACTCTGCGCAGGACTTTCAGCGGCTGCTCGGTTTACCGCGCGGGCGGTGATGAGTTTGTGATACTTGCAGAGAATATCGGCAGGGACGAATTCGCAAGGCGCGTTGATGAGCTTGCAAGGCTCGGTGAGAACGGCGAGGATATATCGTTTGCGGTGGGCAGCATATACTGCGACAGGCGCTCGCAGGACATTCAGGCGGCGATAAGGTCTGCCGATGAGATGATGTATGCCAACAAGCAGCAGTACTATGAGCTTCACCCCGAACGCAGGCACAGGACGTTTGCGCAGCAGTAAGCATAAATCTGTGATGCGGACAAAATATGCGCTTGGCATTATTGGTTTAGAAGTGATTTTGTAGAGAATATGACAGTATCCTTATCAATAAGCGTAAACCCGGTTTCAGCGCAGCGAACGCAACGGGTTGATACTAACGGAGAAAACAATGAATATGACAGATAAAGAACTTTCCCACGATATTAGTGCGGCGCAGTATGATGAAAAGGATTTCTTTCTCACGCTGCAAAGCTTTGACGGCGTTATCGACTACATCGAGCAGCGCTGCACACAGTACGGCTGCGATGCACGCAACACCTACCGCATTATCACCGCGTCATCGGAAATACTTGCAAACATAGAATCCTATGCTTACGAAAGCGGCGGAAACATACAGATCAGGACCTGCGTGCGCGAAAACACGATAAGGATCATTTTCATAGATGACGGCGCACCCTTTGACCCTTTCAGCGTGCAGGAACCCGAGGTATCTGCTCCGCTGAGCGAGCGTGAGCCGGGCGGCCTTGGCATCTATATTGTGCGCAGTCTTATGGACAGCGTAAGCTACCGATATGAAAACGGTCAGAACGTTCTCACGATAGAAAAATCGTTTCAGGCGGATGAGTGATGAGAAAGTCCGCAGGCATCATCATTTCAGGCGAAAGATCGGATAAATGGGCATCAAACGATAACAAGGAGGATAAATGAAATGCAGATAAGTGTTTATGAAGAAAACGGAGTGAATGTTGTTGCTCCGAGCGGAAAGATCGACCATGTTACTGTTGCTGAATTTGACGGGCAGATCACAAAACTGATGCAGAAAAAGCAGTAAGCTGCTGCTTGACATGAAAGATGTGGAGTATGTAAGCTCTGCGGCGCTTCGCTCGATACTCAACGCTAACGATCAGCTGACAGAAAATGGCGGCAGCTTTACGATCAGAAACGTCAATAATAAGGTCATGGAGATCTTTAATATCACGGGATTTGCTGATTACCTGGATATAGTCTGAAAAGGGTGGAAGCTGTGATGTGCAAAGGTTTTGCGAATATTATCGGCACTCGCTGAAAGGCGGGTGCTTTTTTTGTGGAAATGTGTGCATTCTTGTGGTGCGCAGCTATTGAAAACAGAGATTTTTTGTGATATAATTATTAAGATATTATAAATAGAAAAGGAGTTTCACTATGGAAAACTTTGTCCGCAGGTTTGAATATGTAGTTGGCAAAACGCCTGACAAGACTGCTCTTGTTTGCGGTGATGACAGGCTTACATACCGTCAGCTCGACGAGCTTAGCTCAAAAATAGCTGCAAGGCTGATAAGAAACGGTGCTGAAAAAGAAAAGATATATCCTATCGTTCTAAGGCGCAGCAATATGTACATAGCCGCGATCATCGGCGTGCTGAAATCGGGTGCGGCGTATTCGCCTTTGTCGGCAGCGTACCCAAAGGACAGGGTGGAGTATATCAAAAAGGACAGCGGTGCTGATCTTATCATTGATGATGATTTTCTTGACGGGATAGGCGACGAGCAGCTGCCGCAGGCTCTGCCAGAGATATCTATGCAGGACGCGGCGGTCGCTATCTACACCTCGGGTTCGACGGGGAATCCAAAGGGCATCATACACGACCATTTTTCGTTTACAAGCACTGTTGTAAGGCAGCTCGAGGTCGGCTGCGGCGCTGATGATGTACAAATGAGCGTCACTCCGTTCAGCTTTGCAATATCCTCGTGCGATATAATGACGAGCCTGTGGGCAGGCGCGCAGATACACATTCTGACTGATGAACAAAGGAAGGATATTGCTTTTATTGATGAATACATTGACACCCACGGGATAACATCTTCTGTTATCAGTCCGCAGCTGCTTAAAAGGCTGCCCGTCAGAAAAAGCACCCTGCGGCTTATAAACAGCGGCGGAGAGCGTATAAGCGGTGTATACAGCCCGTATGCTGCAATAAAGAACGCTTACGGACTGAGCGAGCTGCTAAGTATTGCACTCACATTCGAGCTTGATAAGGCATACGACAACACTCCGATAGGAAAGCCGCTGGCAGGCTATAAGGCATATATTGTGGACAGCAGCGGAAGGCAGGCCGCAGACGGCGAGGAGGGCGAGCTTTGCATAAGCGGAACGATGGCAAGGGGATACATCAATCTGCCAGAGCTTACTGCAAAGGTGTTTACCGATAACCCGTTCAGCGAAGATGACACGGACAAAAGGCTGCTGCACACGGGCGACATCGCTAAAAAAGACGAAAACGGAAATATCATCTATGTAAACCGCAAGGACTGGATGGTAAAGGTCAACGGTCAGCGCGTGGAAATGGGCGAGGTCGAGGTCGTCCTTTCAAAAGTCGAGGGTGTAACCAACGCCGTAGTCAAGAGCTTTACCGACGACAACGGACAGACCTACATCTGCGGATACTATACGGCGAAGCAAAGGCTTTCTGACAGGCAGATAAGAGAGGAGCTTGCAAGGTCGCTGCCGTCGTATATGATACCGAGATTTATCGTCAGGGTCGATGAATTTCCGCTGACACCAAACGGCAAGCTGGACAGAAATGCACTTGCGCAGCCAAAGCCCGAGGATTTTGCGATAGAATACAGAGCTGCGCAGAGCGATGAGGAAAAGCTTGTCTGCAAGGCTTTTGAAAGGCTGCTCGGGCTGGAGAGAGTCGGCGTGGACGATGACTTTTTTTGCGCTTGGCGGCGACTCTATAAAGAGCGTTATGCTTCAGGAGCAGCTGCACGGTTACAGTGTAACAGCAAAGCAGATATTTGAAAAGCGAACTCCGTGCGAGATAGCAAAGTGTCTTTGCAAAGAACAGAATATACACTTCGAGTACGAGCATAGGGACGCTTATCCGATGACCGATCCGCAGCTGGGGATCTATCTTGCGGTAGTGCAAGACCGCGGCAGCCTTGAATACAACAACCCTGCAAGTATGTTCTTTGAAAAGGGTATGGGCATAGATGCTCACAAGCTTGCCGATGCTGTAAAGCAGACTGCGGAGCTTTATCCGTTTATGAAGGTCTGCGCAAGGGTAGTCAGCGGCGAGCCTTGTATAGTACCTGTGAGAGATATGCAGATAGATGTCGCTGTGATAAAAACGCAGCAGACGGACATTGAGCAGCTGTGCCGTGAATTTGTAAAGCCGTTTGATCTTGAAAACGGTCCGCTGTTCAGGTTTGCTGTGTACGAAACACCTGCGGGCGTGGTGTATTTCAGTGACATTCATCACATCATCACGGACGGAACATCCGAAGCGCTGTTCGTGAAAAACCTTGCGCTTATATACAGCGGCAAGCAGCCGCAAAGGGAGATCGTCAACAGCTTTATGATAAGCACCTACGAGCAGAAGATGAAAAAAAGCAGCAGGCTCGATGAGTGCAGAAAGTTCTTTGAGGATATGCTTTCGGGCGTTGAGGTCGATTCAAACATTATTGCCGATGAGATAGCCGATGTGCCCGAAAAAAACGGCGGCATCATCAGATACGATATAGGCAGGTATACCGATGCGGCAAGGATAGGAGAGGTCTGCAAAAAGCTCGGTATAACCGAGAACACGCTGTTTCTCGGTGCGTTTTCATATGCTCTTGCAAAGCAGTCGGGGCAGGAGCTTGCTTTGCTGTGCGCAGTTGAGAACGGCAGACATCTTGCGCAGCTGAAAAACACATTCGGTATGCTTGTGCATACTCTGCCGCTGTGCATAAAAACAGATGACGGCGAAGATGTGAGCAGCTATCTTTCAAGAGTGCAGGACACGCTTTTTGAGAGTATGGATCACGACCTTGTTTCGATAGTTGGGCTTGCGGGCGAATATAATGTGAACGCGGATATACTTTTCGTGTATCAGGGTGAGATGTTCGCAGGAGTTGACTTCGGCACAAAGACGATAACACGGCGTATGCACAAGACAGGTGATGCTATGGCGAAGCTGTCACTTGATGTTTTCAAGCAGGGCGGCAGCTACACGCTGTCTTTCGAGTACAGAAAAGACCTTTATCTTGAACAGACGATAGACAACTTTGCGCATATGTACATAAATATCGTCAAGGGCTTGACCGAATGTGACAAGCTGTGTGAGATAGCGCTGTGCGGTGAGCACGAAAGAGAGTTCTACCGCAGGGTGAATGATAACGAGGTCGTATTTGACCGCGGGCTTACTGTTGTTGATCTTTTCAGAAGGCAGGTCAGCGCGCACCCTGATAATATCGCAGTCTGCTTTAAGGACAAGAAGCTTACCTACGCGCAGCTTGACCGTTACAGCGAAAACCTTGCAAGGCTGCTTGCAAAAAACGGCGTCAGGAAAGAGCAGCCTGTGGGCATAATGGTAAAGCGCTGCGAGCTGTTCCCGATATGCACGCTTGCTGTGCTGAAGGCAGGCGGTGCTTGTCAGCCGCTTGACAGCAATTATCCGCAGGACAGGCTTGAATTTATGCTTGAGGATTCAAGGGCAAAGGTCGTTATTGCAGATGATGAGCTTGCAGGTCTTATCCCGAATTACAAAGGCACCGTCATATCCGCCAATAGTATTTACGATTTGCCGCAGGATAATGATACCGCGCTTGATGCACCTGATGCGCATACCCTTTTTGCGCTTATATACACATCGGGTTCAACGGGAAAGCCCAAGGGGTGTATGCTCGAGCACGCAAATCTTGTGAATTTCTGCATATCCTTCTGTGAGCGCTTTGGTGTGAGCGACAAGGACAGATTTGCCGCATACGGTGCGTTCGGCTTTGATGCCTCGATGCAGGATATGTATCCTGCGCTTACAAGCGGTGCATCTGTTTATATCGTCCCCGAGGAAACAAGGCTTGACCTTGCAGCGCTCAACGAGTTTGTAATAGGCAACAGGATAACGATGATGGACTGCACGACACAGCTGGGCAGGCAGTATATCACTGCATATCCGCAAAGCCCGTATATGAGGGTGTTCACCGTTGGCGGCGAGAAGCTCGTGCCGTGCGAGCCGCCGCAGTTTGATCTTGTCAACACCTACGGTCCGACAGAGTGTACGATATATGTCAGCGACTGCAAGGTCGACAGGCGGTATGAGAGCGTACCTATCGGAAAGAGCTTTGGCAACTGCGATATATATATACTTGACAAAAGCGGTCGGCTTCTGCCGCCGGGTGCGGTGGGTGAGCTTGCTGTTTCGGGCTTGCCTGTGTGCAGGGGGTATCTTGGGCGCGACGAGCTTACTAAAGAAAAGTTTATCCCAAACAATATTTTTACCATCGACGGATACGAAAGAATGTACCTCACGGGTGATGTCTGCCGCTATCTTTCGGACGGCAATATACAGTTCGTCGGCAGACGTGACGAGCAGGTGAAGATAAGGGGCTTTCGCATCGAGCTGACGGAGATAGAAAGGCGGATAAGAGAATTTGACGGCATAACCGATGCAAGTGTTATCGCTGCGGAGCTTGCAAGCGGCGGTAAGGCTGTGGTCGCTTATGTGGTATCGCAAAGCAGGGTAGATGTGCACGCGCTTTCGCAGTTTATACGCGAGGAGCTGCCGGGCTATATGGTGCCGTCTGTCACAATGCAGATAGAGCGCATACCTATCACCCCAAACGGCAAGGTGGATAAGAAAAGGCTGCCAAAGCCTGCCGTGCAAAGCGGTGAAAACGCAGCGGCAAGACAGCTCAACTCTATCGAAAAGGCGCTGTGCGCAATGGTCGGCGAGATAACAGGCTTTGAGTGTTCAAGCGTGAGCGAGAGCCTTGTATCACTGGGGCTTACCTCGCTGACAACGATAATGCTCGCGGCAAGGGTGTATGAAAAATACGGTTTGAGGGTCGGCGTTACCGAGCTTTTGGACGAGCGCTGTACGCTTATGACGCTCGAGGAGCTTATCATAGACAGCCTTATCGGCTCGGGCAGGGACGGCACTGCCGATATGCCCGCCAAGCCGCGTGACAGCGCACCGCTTTGTGCGCAGCAGATGGGCGTTTATATCGAGAGTATGAAGCAGCCCGATACGCTTATTTTCAATATACCGATATGCTATACTTTTGCGCAGAGCACTGACGCGGAAAAACTGAAACGCTCACTTGATAAGCTGATAAATGCGACACCTGTGCTGTGGTCAAGGATATATCTTGATGAAACAGAATACATTCAGTCGCCGATAGACGATTTTGAGGCTGATGTTAAGATCGTTACTCTTGACAGGGACGAGCTTTCGCAGTATATGACAGCCTTTGTCAAGCCGTTCAGTCTGAACAGGGGACCGCTTTTCAGGGCGAAGATAGTTAAGACGCAGGACAGAGTTGTGCTTTTGTTCGATGTACACCATATAATCATGGACGGTCTGTCACTTTCCGTATTTATGCGCAGGCTTGCCGATATTTACGAAAACGGCACCGAGCCTGAAACAGACTGCTCGTACTATGATTATATCGCCGCGCAGTCGGAGCTGGAGAAAGGTGAAAAGGCAAGTGCGGCAAAACAGTATTACAAGGCGCTTTTTGAGGACTATGAAAATGCAAGCGACATCACGCCGGATCTTAACAGCGATGCGCAGACGGGCAGCCTCGGCGAAGTGCAGTACCTTGTTGACAAAGCAGGTGTTGAGAGCTTTTGCCGTGATAACTCGGTAACACCTGCGGCGCTTTTCCTTTCAGCAGTGCAGTATGCCGTCAGCCGGTTTACAGGTGACAGGCAGGTGTATATGTCGATGATATCGGGCGTAAGAGATGATGTAAGGTACGCGGGCACTATTGGTATGTTTGTAAAGACTCTGCCGATGCACGCGGTGATAGATACGCAAAGGACTGCGATGCAGTTCGTGGCGGATACAGCGTCCGCGGTAACTGCGGCACAGAGAAACAGCGTTTATCCGTTTATAAAGATATCGGACAAGTATGGTTTTGCTTCAAAGATAAACTATGCCTGCCAGCTTGGTGTTGATGAAAGGATAATTGTGCAGGGCGAGGCTGTCTGCGAACAGGTCATCATACCGCCTGCGCCGAAGTTCAGCCTGTCTGTTCATATCGAGGAGGGCGGCGGCGGGAAGATAGCCGTGAAGGTCCAGTACAACAATGCTTTGTACAGCGAAAAGTCCGCAGGTATGATAGCGGGTGCAATAGCACGGACGGCTTTGAACATCATCAAAGGCCCCAAGCAGAAGCTGTGCGGTATCAGTATGATATCCGATGAGCAGAGGCAGCGTCTTGCGGCATTTTCCTGCACGGGCAGGAGGGAGATACCGATAAGGCTGATGCACAAGCTGTTTGAGGCACAGGCGCGCAAGCACCCTGAAAGGTGCGCACTTATCGCCTGCGATGCAAGCTACACCTATGCGCAGCTTGACCAGGTGATGAACGCTGCTGCAAACGGACTTGCAAAGCTCGGAGTAGGACGGGGCGACAGGGTTGCGATACTTCTGCCGCGGACGAGCAGACAGATCATCGCTATGTATGCAGTGCTCAAAGCAGGCGGTGCATACATACCGTGTGATACCGAGTATCCACAGGAGCGTATTGAATACATCATTGAAAACAGCGGTGCAAAGTACATCATCACGGATTCTCCAAAGGGGTATGATAACGAGATAGACATACAGCGCCTTGTTGAGTGTACAGACACGCACTCTCCTGACAGCAGCGTAACGCCCGAGGACACCGCTTATCTTATCTATACATCCGGTTCAACGGGCAGACCCAAGGGGGTTGAGATCAGTCACGGCTCTATTGCAAATTATCTTACGCCCTGCGATGAAAACATTCATATAAATGCTGCTGCAAACGAGGGGAGCGTTTATGTTTCCGTAACAACGGTATCGTTTGATATGTCGCTCAAGGAAACTGCTGTGGCGCTTTGCAGCGGACTTACGCTTGTGCTTGCAGATGAAGCGCAGACCAAGGATCCGCAGCTTTTGTGCGCTCTGTTTGAGAAAACACACGCTGATGTTTTCAATGCCACGCCTTCAAGACTTGAACAGTATATGCTGCTTGACAGCTTTAAAAAGGCGCTTGCAAACTTCCGCGTGATAATGTGCGGCGGTGAGAAGTATTCGCCAAAGCTGCTTAGCGAGCTTAAAGCGGTCACAAGGGCAAGGATATTCAACACATACGGTCCGACAGAGATAACGGTTTCCTGCAATGCAAAGGAGCTTACCGACCAAAGCGGGATCTGTGTTGGAAAGCCACTGCTGAACGTGAACGAGTATATCGTCGATCAGGACGGCAACCTGCTGCCGCCGGGTGCGGTGGGAGAGCTGTATGTCGGCGGTGCAGGCGTTGCAAAGGGCTATCTTAACGCGCCGCGGCTTACTGAAAAGAGCTTTGCGGAATTTGGCGGCGAGAGGATATATAAAACAGGCGACCGTGCCCGCTGGACAGACGGCGGCGACATTGTGATACTTGGAAGAAATGACGATCAGGTAAAGCTGCGGGGCTTGCGGATAGAGCTTGGCGAGGTTGAAAAATCTATCCTGTCGCTTGAGGGGGTAAAGCAGGCGGTGGCTGTAATAGGCAGGATCGGCTCGGCAGAGCATCTTTGTGCATACTACTGCGCAGACAGCAGCATCACGCCCGATGCCGTGCGCGGGCATATCTCAAAGAGGCTTGCCGCTTATATGGTACCCTCATGCCTGATAAGAATGGACAGTATGCCGCAGACACCGAACGGAAAGACGGATGTGCGGGCGCTTCCAAAGCCGTATCTTTCATTCACAGAGGAAATAAGCGAGCCTGCGAACGATACGGAAAAGCTGCTGTGTGATATATTCGCGCAGGTGCTTGGGATAGACAAGGTGGGCGCGCAAAGCAGTTTCTTCGACCTGGGCGGAACATCGCTCACGGCAACGAGCGTGCTTGTAAAGGCAAACGAGAAAGGGCTTGAGATATCCTATACCGACATATTCGCGCTGAAAACTCCGCGTGCGCTTGCAAGAAAAGCAGGCGGTGCGCAGGAGGCTGATAAGGGGATATCAGGCTTTGAGTACGGCGCATTTGATGATATACTCAAGGCAAATGTATTTGACGAAAGTTCAAATGGGAAAAATGATGTTGGCGATATTCTGCTGACGGGTGCGACGGGATTTCTCGGGATACACATACTCAAGCGCTTCCTTGACAGCAGCGATGCAAAGGTGTGGTGCCTTGTCAGGGCGGGCAGAAACAGCGCAGAGGATAAGCTGAAGCTGATGCTTTACTACTACTTTGAGAATGATTATTCGGAGCTTTTCGGCAAAAGGATATTCGTTATAAGCGCAAGCGTTACATCGACCGATTGGTTTGAACAGCTCGACGGGTGCAGGATAGATACGGTCATAAACTGTGCGGCACTTGTCAAGCATTTTTCGGACACCGATGATATTGAGCGGGTCAACACGGGCGGAGTAAGAAATCTTATCGAGCTTTGCAAAAAGCACGGCAGTATGCTCGTGCAGGTTTCAACAGGCAGTGTTGCGGGCGACAGAGTAAACGGCTATCCTGCAAAGGACAGATGCCTTGACGAGCGCAGCTTCTATTTCGGGCAGACGATAGACAACGATTATGTGAAGAGCAAATTCCTTGCTGAAAGATACGTTCTGGAGGCGATAAAGGACGGGCTGAGAGCAAAGATAATGCGCGTGGGCAATCTTGCGCCGCGGTCAAGTGACGGAGAGTTTCAGATAAACTTTGTTTCCAACGGCTTTATGGGCAGGTTGAGAGCGTATCTCGTTATAGGCGCATATCCTTATTCGATGATGGGCTATCCTGTCGAGCTTGCGCCGATAGACGAAACGGCAGATGCGATATTAAGGCTGTGTACGACCGATGATAAGTGCTGTATATTCCACCCGTTCAACAATCATTATATACCGCTGGGCGATATAATACTGAGAATGAAACAAATGGGACTTGATATAAAGCTGTGCGGTGATGAGGAATTCGCGCACTGCGTCAAGGCTGCGCAGGACGATAAGAAAAAGGCTGCGCTGCTCACGGCGCTGCTTGCTTACGAGACTATGGACAGCAGCAAAAAGGTAGAGATGATACGCACGGAAAATGAGTATACGACACAGTGCCTGTACAGGCTTGGCTTTAACTGGTCGATGACGGCGGACAGCTATATATCTGCCTTTCTTAAAGCGCTCAAAGGGCTTGGATACTTTGATGTGGGGGATAAGATATGACGACACTGAACAGAAACTCTGCGCTTCTTGGGAAAAAATTCAACGAATATCTTCTGCCTGCGATACTCAGCGCTATGTCGATACTGCTGGCATCATTTGTGGATGGCATAATCGTTTCAAAGCTTATAAGCCCCGATGCGCTTTCGGCAGTCAATCTCGCAGAGCCCGTTATACTTTTCTTTCAGGCTTTGTTTTTCCTTTTCGGCATAGGCGGATTGATAAGCATTTCAAGGGCGCTGGGGGAAAGAGACAGCCGAAAAGCAAACGTGCTTTTTACTCTTGCCGCGATAGGTGCGGTGATAGTATCGGTCGCTGTAACGGTGGTCGGGACGGTGTTCAAGGACGGTATCGTATCGCTTGTGTGCAACGAGCAAAAGCTGACGAAGATGGTCAGCGACTATGTTTCATACAGCATTTACGGAAGCGCGTTCATAATTATCATACCTACGTTTGTTTTTCTGATGCGGGTGGACGGTTTGCCGAAATTCTCCTCTGCGATACTGATAGTATCAAATGCGGTAAACCTTGTGATGGATATAGTCTATATCGGTGCGCTCGGCATGGGGATAAAGGGGGCGGCGCTTGCAACGGTGACAGGTTATGCAGTCGGCTCGCTGATGGTGCTGTACTATCTGTGCATCTATAAAAAGCGCACGCTCAAATTCGTAAAGCTCGGTGCAGGGGACTTGAAAAGCCTTGCGCAGCTTTGCACAAGCGGCATATCCTCGGTGCTGAATACGGTGCTTTTGTTCGTAAAGGCGATACTGCTCAACAGGATAGTTATAAAAGCGGGCGGTGCTGATGCGATATCTATCTTCTCGGTATGTAATTTTCTGCTGACGTTCATATCAATGTTCGTATCGGGCGGCGCTGATACTATGACACCGATAGTCAGTATGCTCAGCGGTGAAAAGGATAACAAGGGCATTGGCATAATACTTAAAAAGACATTTGCGTTCGTGCTGGGCTGCTGTGCGGCGGTAATAGCATTTGTCTGCATTTTCCCCGAGGCTGTGCTTGCAATATTCTCGGTAAGGTCAGAAAGCAAGCTCGCTATTGGTGTGCCTGCTGTGAGGATATTTTCGCTCAGCCTTATCGGTATGGGGATAAGCTATATTATGATGAACTATTTTCAGTCGGTAAAGCACAAGGCGCTGTCGGTAATGATAACGCTTCTGCGTGGGATAGTTCTGACCGTACCGCTTGCATATGCGATGTCAAAGCTCTTTGGCGTGAGGGGGATATGGTGGTCGCTGTTTGTTTCGGAGATGCTGACAGCGGCAGCGGCGTTCGGCGTGAGCTTTATCATCAGATGCACCCATAAAGATAAATACAGCAGCGTATTTTTATTTGAAAGTTCGGCAGATAGCAGTGCGGTGCTTGATGTCAGCATTGAGGCGAAAAAGACAGATGCGGTCAGGGTATCCGAAAGCATTTGTACATTCTGCCTTGAAAACGGCGCTGACGGGCAAAGGGCAAAGTATGCAGGCTTGCTTGCGGAGGAAATGGTCGAGCATATCCGCCGCTTCAATGGCGAGAATGCTCCGCAGATAGACCTGTTCTGCAAGGTGCTTGACGACAGGGTGATACTTTCCGTGCGCGATAACGGCGCAATATTCGACCCTGCAAAGGTCGATGACGACACGCAGGGTCTTTCAAATCTTAAAATGATACGCAGCGTGGCTGACAAGGTAGAGTACACAAGAGTCATAGGGCTAAACAATATGCTTGTTGAATTAGGAAGGTGATAAGGATGCTGAATTTTTACTGGTACAATTTTTCTTCTGACCTGACTGCGCAGCAGATAACGCAGCAGATAAACGATATGTGCGAGCGCACCAAACAGTACGAGCGAATGGAGGAAATAATGCTGTTTGTATGCGTGCCGACCGCATCGCTTGAAGCTGTGTGCAGAGATGTTGAGGACAAGGGGCTGGTGAAGATATGCTCGCAGTGCTTTTGCGCAGGCAGGGTGACGGGTATGCCCTCGCCGCAGACGCTAAAGGCGATAGGTGCGCACGCAGGTATGACAGGTCTTGCTGACAGGAGATACCTGCTGGGAGAAACGGACGAGATGTGCCGCGACGGTGTGCAGGAGCTGCTGTCGCTTGGAATGAAGGGGCTGCTGTGCGTGGGCGAAAATATGCAGATGAAGCGAAACGGCTGTGCAAAGCAGGTCATTGAAAAACAGGTCAGCACAGGGCTTTCAAAAGTCCCTGATGATGCGGTCTATCGTATGGGCATAATGTACCGCCCTATGTGGGAGTTTGAGGGAATGGGCACAGAGCTTGACTATGCTCTTGAAATGATACAAACGATAAAGCAGGCTTCGATGCAGACTTTGCCCGAGCTGCCCGAGCCGCTGCCTGTTTTCTACGGCGGAGAGATCACGCCGCCGCAGCTTACGCAGCTGCTGAAAAAGCAGATCATCGACGGTGTGTTCGTTGACGGTGATAAAATGACATCTGATGGATTTATCAGCTTGATAGACACTGTTCAGGCTGCTTTCTGACAAGTTGTTCTTTGCAGGCGGCTGCATTTGCAGAGAATCAAAAAAAGACCGGCTTTGCGTAATCGCAAAAGTCGGTCTTTTGTTTTATAAGTCAGCATAGCGCTTATGCTTTTTATTCGCGCAAAAGCTTGACGTTCAGATGAGTGAGAGCGCTATCTTTTTGCCAAGATCATCGGGTACGGCGTTTTTGCCGCCTAAGATGTACATCGACCTGGGAGAGATATTGTTCAGGAACTCTTTTTGTTTATCGCTGAGTACCGCGTCTGCAAGGAACATCGGTGAAAGGGCATCCGCAGCGAATACGCCGCCTGCGAGCGCATCGGGGAAGCTCTTTCCTGTTGCGACGCAAATGGTATTGCCCGAGAACACATTTTTGAACCCGGTGTTTACGGCGATACAGGTTTCGTATCTGTTTGCGCCGCTTAGCCTGCGGGCTGTCTGCAAGCCGACTGCCTGTGCTGCCTTTTTGAGCATACTGTCACTTATTACTGCGGTGCCGCCGATAACATAGGCTGCTGTGATATGACCCTTTACGGAGGAGAGATACTTCATGGTCTCGCTGTCTATCTGTCCGTCCTTGCGCAGATAGATGATGGGTGCTTTTCTTCTGGCGGCGATGGGGCTTACAGAAAGTGCATCGGCAAAATCAAAGCCGTAGACAAAGAATATCTCTTTCGGTATGCCGCCGTTTCTTGATGCTATTGCAGCAGCTGTACCGAAACGTGTTTTTCCTTCAAGACGGATCACGTTATTCTTGTTGATGCCAAGCGCGATGACGGAATCGACTGCCTTTTGACTGATTGCGTTCTCTCCGCCGAGGATGTAGATTTTTTTTGGTTTCAGGCGCTTTATCTCGCCAAGCACCTCGGAGGGTACGCTGTCCTTGCCTGTAAGAAGTATCGGTGCGCCGATATTCTGTGCAAAGGGAACGCCTGCAAGTGCATCGGCAAATTCCATTCCCTGTGCGAGCACGACAGATTCGGAGCTTGGATAATAGCTTGATATACCGACAGCTGTTTTGTATCTGTTCGCACCGTATATGCGGTCTATGCTCACAAGTCTTTCGCTTTTTTTGCCGCACACCGTGCAGCTCTTGCTGCTGACTGCACTTCCGGTGGTCTTGCCCGGCATTTGTACGGTCACTGCCGGGGATGTGAACTTATGGCCTGCGGGTTCGGTACTATCCCAGCTTACCTCTGCGCAGGACAAGCACACACTGATATTATGGCCGTGCTTTTCACAGTAGGAATCAAAAACGTGGGTCTTCAAGGGGCTGTGCGTTTTTTCGTTAGATGATGTCTCTTTGATCACCTTTCCGCATGAAGTGCAGACGGTATTGACAAATACATTCGTATTGCAGCTGTCTATCTTATCTTTTTCGGTCAGATCGGCAGTGGTTTTGTGGCTGCAGGCAGCTAACTCCTTGGTGTGAATGTTATCAATTTCACAGTACCGCTTTGCATAACTGCCGCCATAGACGCAGCAGGTAAAATTGCTGTTTTTTACAGCGCCGGGGTAAGATTTATTATATCCGAATGCAAAGCTGCCAAGATAAATGTTGCCTGCGGGAACGGTGAGCCTTTTGAGCGCTGTGCAGTTATAAAAAGCGTGAGTCCCGATAGATTTGATGGTCGTGGGGAGGGTAAGCGCGGTCAACTTGGTATTGTCCTCAAACGCGCTTGCTGCTATTTTTTTAAGCCCCTTTGGCAGCGCTTTGGTGGGAGCATGATCGCTCGGGCAGTGATAGAGGATCGTTTTATCCTTATTGTAAAGGATATTATCATCGACGGTAAAGCTCTTATTCGCGGAGGAGATGGTCACGATAGTTTTTGTGGGGAACATTCCCTCCGGATCCATATCGTTCAGAGTTGAAGGCAGATACAGCCTGGATATGTCCGTGTTTGTCAGAGCGCCGGTTCCGATACCTGCAAGTCCTTCATTGAGCGTAAGGCTTTTCAGGGTGCTTTTGAACCCTGCGTAAGAGGAGATGTACTTTGTTGTTGTCGGCAGCGCAAGAGAGGTGCGCATATAGCTGCTTGCATCGTAAACTACATTGTTTATTATTACAAGCCCCGAATGGCTTTCACGGCTCTTTTTTGCCTGCGCGGTATACCAGGGGACATTATCAAAGCAATGCTCCATTTTGGTAATGGTGCTTGGAAGGCTCACGCTTGAAAGGGCGGTGCAGCCGTCAAACGCGCCTTCGTCGATAGTCTTTGTACCCTGGGGTATGGTCATGCTTTTGAGTGAGGTGCATTTATAGAATGCTTTGCTGCCGATCGTTTCAAGCCCTTTGGCGAGCGTTACCGATGCAAGTGATGTACAATCGGAGAAAGCAGACTCGGAAATGGTCTTTACACTTGACGGCAGGCTTATGCTTTTAAGTCCCGAACGTGCAAATGTATCGCTGTTTATACAGATGACTTTTGACGGGATATATACAGATGCAAGCGAGGTGCAGCCTTCAAATGCGCTGTAACCGATATACTCGATCGTGCTTGGGAGCTTTATGGTTTTAAGCTTTGGGCAGTTTTTGAATGCAGCATCATCAAGCTTGAAGATCCCCTCGGGGATAACTACGGTCTCAAGCTTCTTACAGTCTGCAAAGGCTTTGTTGCAGTTTACAAGCTTTTTGGGAAGTGTGATCTTTTTGAGGTTAGGCGCATTTTTAAACGCTGATGCGCTTATTTCTACAACGGGCAGCCCGTCGATCTGATCGGGTATAACAAGCTCGGTCAGAGTGCCTGTATATCCGGTGATGATGATATACTCCGGGTGCTTGGAAAAATCACTCTCGTATTGCTTTTTGTATGTGAGCGATGCGGGAACGGCTGCGGCGCTTGCAGTTATCTGTGTCGGCTCGCTGATAATGCTTTGCTCAAAATATGACGCAGTGCCAAAGACCATGCTCAATGCAAGAGCAAGTGACATTACTCGTTTTTTCATTTTTATCCTCCTGATCTTATTTGATCTTCCGTTTGATAGGCAGAAACCTTGTTTATTATATCACATAGATAAAGTGATTTCAAGTCCATTTTTTGCCTGCGCAGGATCACGATTGACGGACACACAGCGATGTGGTATAATCAATGTGACATTAAAACTTCCGCGGGGAATAAGGAGAAGCTCTATGCTTGATTTCAGACCGATCACGCTTGAAGATAAGGAGCGTATAGAAAGATACTCGTTCAGGTATGCGCAAAATTCCTGTCAGCACTCGTTTGTATCAATGTATGCGCATTTTGGCAAATACGGCGATTCATACGCTGAAAAGGACGGTCGGCTCTACATATGCCGCACCCGCCTGGGTACAGACAGGCAGAAGGTGTATCTGTTCCCGATGGGTGATATGACGGATGTACAAGGTCTGCGCACGGCTATAAACGAGCTTCTGGCTGATGCATCACGGGAGGGGAAACGGGCGGTACTGTATACGATCACCGAGGAGGCAAAGGGACGGTTAGAGCAGGCATTCCCGGGTAAATTTGATTTCTTCGAGGAAAGGGGCTGCTTTGAGTACCTGTATCTGCGGCGAAAGCTTGCCGATCTTTCAGAAAGCGGATTTCAGGTACAGCGCCGTCAGTACAGGCTTTTTTACCGAAAGTACGCAGGACGGGTATCGGTGGAAACTATCATGCCGAAGGACATACCGCAGATACTTGAATTTCAGCAAAGGTGGATGGATGAGCGTATGCTGCGCGCGGCAGATGCGGGTCTTTACGAGGAGGACACGGCGATAAGACGGGAGCTTTTGGAGTATCAGGCACTTGGGCTTTTCGGTATCGTTATAAGGGTAGACGGAAAGGTTGCGGGATATGCCTTTGGCGCGCCTGTTTCTGACGGCTGCTTTGATCTTCTTGCAGAAAAAGGTGACCGCAGCATTGCGTATATCTACCGGGCTTTGAAAAGAGAGCTGCCCGAGCGCTGCGGTGAACAGTACAGGTATATCAACTGGGAGGAGGATGTTGGCAGCGCGGGGCTAAGGGAGATGAAGCTGCGTTACCGCCCCGATATACTTATGAAAAAATACACAGCACGAGAGGTAACAGATGAAAAGCAACAGACCTGATGTGATATTAAAAAAGTACCGATCCATTTTTTTATCGGCGGTCGCGGTGGAGATGGTAACGTTCATCGTATCTTTGATAGACCCTGTCATAGCAGGCAGGTGTATCGGTATCGACGCGCTTTCTGCGATAAGTCTTTTTTCGCCTTTTATTTCAATATCGACTTTTGTGGCTGCGGTGATCAACACCGGCACGCTGATAAAATACACAACTATGGTCGGGAAATTTCAGAAAAAACGTGCAGACGAGGTGTTCAGTCAGGGTGTGATAATGGCTGCTTTGGCAGGGGTGCTGGTGACGCTGGTGATACTTCTTATCAAGCCGCTGTTTATCTCGTCCTTGTCTGTATCTGCGCAGCTTGAAGGATATTTGAAAAGGTATTATTCGATCGCGGCATTTTACCCGATGTTTTTCCCGATACAATGCGTTCTTAACAACATCATTGTTGCACAGGGCGGTGAAAAATACGCCGCCTGCGCAAATGTATTATGTATAGCTGCAAATCTGATACTCTCGCTGTGGCTGGCAGGTGCTTTCGGGGTGAGTGGGATCGCTGCTGCGACGCTTGCAAGCAATGTGGTTTTTACGGCGGCGCTGGTGATGTGGTTTTTCATCGGGAAAAGAGATATACGGCTTGTAAGATATTTTTCATTCAAGGAGTTTTCGGGTATCGTGAAGTGCGGCATCGTAAAGGCATCGAAATTCGTTTCGGTATCGCTTATGCTCTGGATAGCTGATCTGTATATCCTGAGGAATTCTGATGAGGTCACATTCAAGGTGTGGACGGTCGGTCAGAACATCATCGGTATGTCCTCTGTCTTTCTCGGGCTTGCTATGACGCTGCAGCCGATGATCGCAACGCTGCTGGAAGAGAATAATACAAAGACGATAAGGATACTTGTACGCCGCCTGCTTGGCGACCTTGCTGCCCTGGGTGCAGGCTGCACGGCAATTATGCTCTGCTTTACAGGTGCGGTGCTGCGCTGCTTCAGCGTGCCGCGGGGCGATGTCTGGGAACAGGGCATCACGGCGGTGCGGATAACGAGCCTGATGCTTGTGTTCTCGGCGGTGACAGCAGGATTTTTCGTTTACTATATCCTGATCGGCAGGCAGCGTTTAGCTTTTGTGATAAGTCTGCTGACAGACCTTATATGTCCTGTCGGTATGCTGCTGCTTTTCGGCACGCTGTTCAAAGGCTCGCCTGTGATGCTGTGGACTGCGCTTGCAGTTTCGGGTGCTGTGGCGTTTATACTTTGTGCCGTAATTGCTTTTCTGCACCGCGGGAAAAACAGCTTTCCGCTTATGCTTGCGCGAGGTCGTGATGAACAGATACACATTTATTCATTTGAGATAACGGCGCAAAGCTTGTCGGAAATGGCAAGGATCACAGAAGATCTGCTGCGTGATAACGGCTTTTCAAAGCGCCTGCGGTTACTGGTCAGTGCGTGCATCGAGGATATGCTGGGGCTGACTGCGCAGCGCAGCGGGAACAAAAAGGGGCATCTGCTTGCAGAATGTACGCTGATGATAGACCGCGGCAGCGTGCAGGTGATAATGCGTGATAACGGGGAAAGGTTTGATATCTCCGAGCAGGGCACGCAGGAGTACACTTTCCTGCGCTACACTGTTGAGCGGCTGATGACGGTCACGGATCACAATGCGTACATTTCGACGGCTGGCTATAACCGCAGTGAGCTGTTTTTTACAGATAACAGATAAAGTTGAGGGCAAAAAATGAAAACACTGATGATACTATGCACCCTGCCTGATGAACGGCTGGAGATCGCTTTGCAGAAGGCGCAGGCGCTCGGATACCGCACGGTGCTTTGCACGCAGGGGCACCATACTGCAAGAGAAGCGGCGGCGGACAGGATCGCAGCGGCGGACTGGAGCGATACGAGGCAGCTTGTACATATCGCACGGGAGGAAGGGATCTGCGGTGTGATCGGGCTTTGCGACCCTGCTGTGACAGCTGCGGCAGAAATAGCACAGGCGCTTGGGCTGACGGGCAACTCACCCGACTCGGTGAGGCAGCTTTTATCAAAGGCATCATTTCGTATGCTTCAGGAAAGGGCAGGCGTGTTCTGCCCACGTCACGCTGTTATCAGCAGTCCGCAGCAGATGAAGCAGATATGTGAAGGCTTTGCATTGCCTGTGATAGTCAAGCCGATGCTTGCATCGTCCTCACACGGAATGACGGTGCTGGAGAGTCTGAGCGACGCACAGACCGCTTTTGAGCAGGCTGCTGCTGTTTCACGCAACGGCGCAGTATGTGTTGAGGAGTTCATAAGAAACGATACCTTGCGCGTGATAGAAAACGATATTTTTGTTATGGATGGACATATCATCTGGGACGGTATGCGCTATTGCTATCGGCTCGCACAGGCTCCGCTGCGCCCTGTGTATGATGTGTACCCCGTATGCTTGTCAGAGAGGCAGGAGCAGGAATATAAGGATACTGTAAGCGCAGTCTTAAAGCAGGCGGGCATACGCTTCGGCGAGTTTAACATCGAGGGGTTTTTCACACCGCAAGGAAGGTTTTTCATCGTGGAGATAAATCCTCGTCCGGCAGGGCACTACACACCGCAGACGGTTCAGATGTACACGGGGATAGATCTTGCAAGGCTGCTTATCACGACCGCCACAGGCGACAGGAGCTATTTTGATGAAGTAATATCCTCGCGTGCGGAAAGAAAATACAAGTATCTGCTGGATCATTCGGTATTCAGCGAGACGGATGGCGTGCTTGATCATATCCATATTGACGCATCACTTAAACCGAGGCTGATATCAATGCGTTATCTGCACGGGCAGAAGGAGGGCGACCGTGTCAGCAACATTGTTGATGCTGTGCGGCCTATTGCGATCGCGATTTTTGCTTTTGATGAAAAGCAGCAGCTTGAACGAGCGAGGGAGAGTATCACAAGGCTCGTTTATCCTGTGCTGAAAGACGCACGAGCGGGTGAAAAAAGTGTTTTTGAGCTGAAAGATACATCAAAAGCAGCGGCTCTTTTTGACGGGTGGGATGAAGCTGTGATTCATTCCTGCTTGCAGGGTGTGATGGGCAAAATACTTGTGACAGACACGCGCAGACCGCAGTCAGCCTGTGCTGTTCTTGGCTGCTTCTGTTTTTGTGCGGGCAAGCCCGAGCCGCAGCTGCTGTATCACAGGCCGCGCGGCTACTGCATACTTGTACCGATGACAGCGCAGTGGGCAGCGCTTATTGAAGAACGTATCCCTGCGGCAAGGCGCATAACCAGATATGCTGCCAAAAAAGACACGCGATTTGATGTACAAAAGCTGCGGCAAAATCTCATGCTGCTGCCAAAGGGGTATGAGCTTCGGGAAATAGATGAACGGCTTTATGACAAATGCTTTGAGAACAGGCTTACAAGCGATTTCGTCTGCGCATTTGAAAGCAAGGAGGAATACCTGACGCACGGCAGAGGTGTGGCAGTCGTGAAGGACGGGAAGATCGTATCGGGCGCATCGTCACTCTCGTACTATAACGGCGGGATAGAGGTCGAGGTAGACACGATAGAGACTGAAAGAAACAAGCACCTTGCGCTCGCTGCGTGGTCTGCACTTATCCTGCGGTGTCTGGACGAGGGCATTTACCCAAGTGCAGATCTGCACAATAAAATATCGCTGCATTGTGCCCAAAAGCTCGGATATGAGCTTGAGCGTGAGTACACGGCTTATGAGATAAGATAGTTTTTTCGCTGAAAAATACAGCGCAGAAAATGCAAGCGGAGATAAAAAAACAGGCGTTGACAGCACGCCTGTTTTTCTTTTGAGATATTATTCAGATAGTCTGCAAAGCCTGTGATGCTTTTAAGAGCAAAGCTGCCTGCAAGGGTACATATCTTTATTTCTGTCAAGGCAGGTATTTCACAAGATATGCTTTTAAAAATCTTTTTCTATGGTAAGTATGTTTTGTCCGTCTTCATAGCGGTAACTGCTGCTGTCCATAAGTTTTTTTACTATATGGATACCAAGCCCTCCCTGACGGCGCTGTGAGAGCGGCAATGTAACGTCAGGTTTTATGACCAGCATAGGGTCAAAGGCTTTTCCTTTGTCTTTAAAAACTATGGTGACTTTGCGTCTGTTGGAGATGGTCATTATCTGCACATCTCCGCCGTTTTCATAGGCATAGGATTCGATATTTGCAAGTATTTCAGAGGATGCTGTCAGTATATCATACACTATATCCATGCTGCAGCCATATTCTTTACACCGCTCTTCGATATAGTCAAGCACGGTGTCAAAGCTCTGCATGGTAAGAAAGAACGTTTTATTCTCATACTCGGGTATTGGCATTTTTCCTTTGAATTCGAGAGCTTCGACAGTAATGTCATCGCTGCTCATTTTATTGCCGCTGAAATCGCTTACCGCCTGTTTTATATTAAAAACAAGCTGTTTTGTGCTTGTATCGGCTGATGCGGAAACGGTTCGGAGCAGCCGTTCATCTCCGAAAAACTCATCCTGCGGCGAAACTGACTCGGTAACACCATCGGTATAAAGCACTAGCTTATCACCTGCGTTAAGCTTCAGATGCTTTTCGTTATAGCGTGCAAGACGTCTTCTGCCAAGAACAAAGTCGGATTTTTCTTTCAGGTATTCAGGCGCCTGCCCTTTACGAAGAAGCACGGGATAATTATGACCTGCGTTGACATAGCAAAGCTCTCCGCTCGTAAGGTCTAAAATACCCAGCCAGCAGGTCACAAAAAACTTTTGCGGATTGGCGGAGACCAGATATTTATTTGCTCTTAAAATGACTTTATCGCACGAAAGCCCTGACTGGGCATAGACTTTTATGAGGGTCATGGACAGCATCATTATCATTGCCGCAGCCATTCCGTGACCGGAGACATCTCCCACAACTACTGCAAGGTGGGTATCGTCAATTTCAAACTGGTCGTAAAAGTCACCGCCAACGGCATAGGCAGGCTCCATATCGCCATAGACGGAAAAGAAGCTGTTGTCAGGAAATTCGTGACACAATGCGCCTTTTTGGATATCCCTTGCCATAGTCAATTCAGCCTTTGCCGAGGCTTTCTCGCTCAGAAGCTCTGCCTGGCGGGTATACAGGAGCCTTCCGCTGTAGGAGATATAAATAGCTATGCCTATCATCAATGCTGAAAAAGCAAACTTACAGATCTGATCAAGGTCTGCAAGTTCACCGGCTTTGGAAAAGTCAAAGGCGCCGAACAATACGGATAACAACTCATCAAACTTCAGATCATTGATCTGTGTTTCCTGGCTGATCTGCACGTTGTTGAACATTACCATCCACAAGGTGGCTGCAGAAAATCCGGAGCTTACTATGGTATAGCGGGGATCATAATAGAAGCTGCTGATAAATGCGGGAAGGATAAAAAGCATTTGGAATTCGTTGCTGTCAAGCTCTGCGATAAGCATGAACGAAATAATGATGACCGCCATATTTACATTCTTCACCCAGTGGTGCAGGTGCTTGCAGAATATCAGGTTCATAATTATTACCGGAGTCATCAATACAGCAGGTACACCGCAGAAAACAATTATGTATGCTTTTGCGGGATTTGTAATGAGCTGTATTATCATCAGCGCATCTGCAATGATAAGTATTGCTGTTACAATAAGGTTCATACGGTGCTCGTTATTGTCCAGCAATTTTATTGACTCATCCGATAATCTATTATTTGATGCTTTCATTATTATCTCCGTTAGTATGAAACTGTTACGTTGGTGACGTTAAAACCGAGGATACGGTTGTAGTTGATGCCCGAGCTTATTTTTCTTACAAGCTCAAGCCCTGTTATTTTGCGTCCGCTGTCGTCGATGTAGTCGGTGGGGTCAAATTCACATCCGTTGTCACGGATACGGATATTGACCTCGTTCTCAAGGATACGCACACACACATCAACTGTATCGGCAGACGGCGAGCTTGCATATACGGCAATATTATGACAAAGCTCCTCGATGGTCACGCCGACAAGGTTGGACACATTTTCGGGCACGCTGTTTTTTTCACAGAAAGACATTGCTTCCTCGGAGGCTTTGATAGCCTGGCCGATCTCGTTTTTTATGGAAAAGTCGTAAGCGATGCCCTGGGGTTCATCAAGCCCCAGCACCCCTCTACAACTACCACAACACAGATTACTGTAACATCGGCAAAAGAAAAAGAAACCGAAACTACCACATCAAAGGTAATATCGGAATCACAGTCTACTACAGCAGACAGCACAATGCATACAACTACCACCACAACTAAAGCAAGTCAGACGACCACAGTATCCGGCAAAACACCTGCAAGTTCTGTTCAAAAACAACAGCATTTTGCCTCAGTTCATAAAAATGTTACAATTATTTATCCCTGCACGGGACATAAGTTCCTGTTTTTAACATCTTTTTCGGCTGCCCTGAAACTTTTTGCCTGAACGAAAAATAAAAGCACAGACTCGATAGCACAGAGACTGTGCTTTACGCTTCATGATATTTTGTTTATCCTGTTGTTCACGGCTCTCATAAGCACTGCCATTGCAAAGTCCATAAGAACGATAGCTGCAAATATAGCTATCCCTACGGGATAACCCCAGTTCAGGAAACCGTACCAGTCGTTTGTATCGGGATACTCTCCTTTTCCGTTTAAAAGTATGTTCGCAAGGTAGCCTATGCCGTAGATAAGTGCGGGGAGCGCCGAGATCACGGTATACCTGAACGGTATCTTTTCATCGGTCCTCAGAATGATGAATTCGAGCACGGCGGTCAGCGGGAGAATCAGGTGAAACCATAGATTTGCATTCTCGTAAAGGTCAAGCTCCGGATACATCGGTGCAAGGAAAGCTGCGATTATAAGAAATGTCAGAGCTACTGCCGAAGCCGCCGTCAGTTTCAGGACAGGCGGGAACTTTTTCCCGAGCAGGAAAAAGACGAGCCAAAGTGCCGCTGTTATCCCGCAGAATTCATTTGAGAGAACAGTAAAGTATTTCAGATTCGTTATGCCCGACGATGCAAGTCCTGTGCCGTCGCCTTGATTACTGAGCATAATGACAGTTCCCACAGCTGCAAAAACAACTATCAGGATATTAAGTATCACGCTGAAAATGCTGCGCCTGTCTTTGCATATAGCTGTCTTGTCTTTCGGCTGGATCATCGTATTTCTCCTGTATTGTACAAGAGGTCAGAAGACCTGTTCACAACAGACAGATCTGCCGTCCGGTCTTCTGACATCATATTGCTGTTTTCGGCTCTCAGCTCCGGTTTATACGAAACCGTTATTTCAGTGAGATGCTTCTAACCTTTTCACGCAAAGGCAGCACGAACGGCGGTGACACCGAAAGCTCGTCGATGCCCATTTTCAGAAATTCTTCTGTAAGGCTCAGGTCTGCCGCAAGCTCACCGCATATGCCTATCCACGCATTGTTCGCATGGGCGTTCTTTGCCGACATCTCTATCAGTCTGAGCACCGCTTCGTGGTGAGTATCAACGAACGGTTCGAGCTTTGCGTTCTGTCTGTCGCAGGCAAGGGTATACTGTGTAAGATCGTTTGTACCAACGCTGAAAAAGTCCACCATAGGAGCAAGCTTGTCGCTTATAACGGCGGCGGCGGGAGTCTCGATCATTATGCCCAGCTCGGTGCTTTCATTGAAGCGGATGCCTTCGGCTGACAGCTCGTTTCTGACCTGTTCGCACATATCAAGGCACTTTTGAACTTCGCTGACGCTTGTTATCATCGGGAACATTATGCCAAGCTCACCGAACGCAGATGCTCTGTAAAGAGCACGAAGCTGGGTGCGGAAAAGCTCGGGGCGAGTAAGACAGATGCGTATCGCCCTGAACCCGAGCGCAGGATTGACCTCCTTGTCGAGCCTGAAATAGTCTATCTGCTTGTCGGCGCCGATGTCAAGGGTACGGATAACGACCTTTTTCCCCGACATGCTCTCAAGCACCTTTTTGTATGCCTGGAACTGCTGCTCCTCGGTGGGATAGTCCTTGCTATCAAGATACAAAAACTCGCTGCGGAAAAGACCGATGCCGCCCGCATCGTTTGCGAGCACAGCACCTATGCCGCCTACGCCGCCGATGTTTGCGAAAATGTTTATCTTTGTGCCGTCGAGCGTGACGTTCTCCTTGCCCTTTAGCTCCTGCAGCAGCTGCTTTTTGCGGATATCCTCAGCCTGTTTCTGTTCAAGCTGCCTGACGGTCTGCTCATCGGGAGAAACGAAGACCTCGCCCGTATGACCGTCAACGCCCACAAGGCAGCCGTCCTCGAGCGCATCGAGGAACTCCTGTCCGACACCGATAACAGCGGGGATATTCATATTTCTTGCAAGGATAGCGGTATGCGAATTTGACGAACCGAAGGCAGTGACGAACGCAAGCACCTTGTCTTTATCCAGTGAAACTGTCTCGCTCGGAGCAAGGTCGTCTGCACAGACTATCATCTTGTCGTCCGATACCGATGTGTTATCGCCGCTGTCGGTAAGGCAGGCTATCAGCCTGTTTGAGATATCCTTGACATCAGCCGAGCGTGCCTGCATATAGGCATCGTCCATGCTTGAAAACATCTCTGCAAAGTTGTCCGATGTGACTGCAACTGCATATTCCGCATTGACCTTCTGTGTCTCGATAATGCTTTTTATCGACTCGTTGTAGTCCTCGTCATCGAGCATCATGATGTGTATCTCGAATATCTCGGCGTTGGTCTCTCCGACCTCTTTCAGAGCCTTTTCGTGTATTTGCTCAAGCTGCTGCACGGCAAGCTCCTTTGCGCTGTTCACACGTTCAAGCTCGTGCTCGGTATCCTGCACGGACACACGGCGGACCTGTGCCGCCTGTCTTTTAAATATCAGAGCTTTGCCGACAGCGACCGCTCCGTAAACTCCTTTGCCCTTGAATACAGCCATAGTCCGTCACCTGTCCTTTCAAAGAAAATTATCAGAGGTTAGCGTTCATAAATTCCTCGATGCCCTTTACAGCAGCGTCCTCATCTTCGCCCTCGACCGTGAACTTTACGGTCTCGCCGCACTTGACGCCAAGCCCCATTAGTTTCATCAGCGCAGTCGCATTGATCGGCGGCTTGCCTTCTTTCTCGATAGTGACCGTGCTGGAATAGCCCTTGATAAGCTTGACAAGGTTACCTGCGGGTCTTGCGTGTATGCCTATCGCGTCCTTGATAGTGTAAGAGAATTCTTTCATAATGCTTCGTTCCTTTCGTTTAATAGTTTATTTTCTGCATCTCATCAAGCGTAGGATAAGATGCTATCGCACCTTTTTTCTGCACGCTGAGCGCACAGAACCTGTTTGCAAAGTTCAGGCTTTCAATCAGTTCGTTTTCTGTGAGCTTTTCAAGCTCATCGGGCACGCTGCACATTTTCCGCAGCGACCACAGGAACGCTCCCGTGAAGCCGTCGCCTGCACCTGTCGTATCGACTGCGCTGACTTTAAGCGCAGGGGAGAAGGCTTTTACGTTTTTTGTAAACGCATAAGCGCCCTTGCTGCCGCAGGTATAAAGCACCAGCTTTACGCCCTGCCCGAACAGCTGCTGAGCAGCTTTTTCTATGCTGTTTTCTCCTGTGACGAAACCGACCTCGTCCTCGGAGAGCTTTACGATGTCGCTGAGCGGTATGAACTCCCTGACCGCCTCATAAAGTGCCTGCCTGCTGTCCCAGAGATTGAACCTGAGATTCGGGTCAAAGCTGACGATGCCGTTTCTTTCCCGCATCAGCTCTATTGCATGCTTATGAGCCTGCTTCATCGGGAAATCGCCTATCGAAACGCTGCAGAAGTGCAGTGCGAACACGTTGTTAAAGTATGTCTCTTTGATGCTCTCAGCCTTGTAAAGCATATCCGCACTGGGCTTTCGGTAGAACGAAAAAGTTCTGTCACCGTTCTGTGCGAGCGAGACAAAGGCAAGTGCGGTGTTTGCTTCGTCCGTCAGCGAGATACAGGAAGTATCAACACCGACACGGTCAAGCTCGCCGATTATCTTGCGACCGAACGGGTCGCTGCCGAGCTGCGTGAGCATCCGTGAGCTGCCGCCGAGTATCGAGAACGCCGCACAGACATTGGCAGGCGCTCCGCCGACCTTCGGAGAAAAAGCTGTCACATCATTGAAATCGCAGCCGTTCCTATCGGGGATAAAGTCTATAAGTGCTTCACCGATAGCGGCAAGTGTATTATTCATCGGATATCACCTCTATCCCGTCAAGTTTGTATTCAACCGCATCGACCCCGTCAGACCTGAGCGAAAGCTCGGTGCTGTCCGGGTACATTCTGCTTGAAAGCACCTTTTCGCCGCCGTTCAGATACACCTCAACGGAAGTTTTATCAGCAATGATGCGTATGTCCTCACATTGCCCGAGCTGTGCATATCTTACCGTTCTTCCGCAGCCTGCGCTGTCGTTTATAAATTCGAGAGAAAACTCGCTTCCCGATTTTTTCAGCCGCAGGACATCTATAAATTCGAGCGTGAACTCAGCCTGCGCTGTTCCCGTTATCTCAAAAGGCAGCTGTGCTTTCAAAGTCTCACCGCTTGTGAGCTTGGCTGACTCTTTGCGCAGAGCCTGCAATTCTCTTATCGGCTGCTGGAGCAGTCTGCCGTCGGGCGAGAGCGTCAGCTCACGAGGCAGCGTCAGGCAATGCTGCCAGCCAAGAGCAACGGTGGGGTTGGTGTAGGGGATATCCCCGATGCCTTCCCACCCGATAAGTATCCTTCTGCCGTCGGGGGCTTTGAACGTCTGCGGTGCGTAAAAATCAAAGCCGCAGTCCCATTCGGTGTAAGTCCCTTTGTCCAGATCCAGATAGCCCGAGCTGTACACGTTCTGCGAGGTGTATTTTTCGTGCTTCAAGCCCTGCGGAGATATGCTCAGGAAGCGTTTTGTGCCGACAACGAACTCGTCGGGACATTCCCACATATAGCTGCCGTCGCTGATCCGCTTTTCCTGCTCAAACTCCCAGTTCACAAGGTCTTTTGAGGTGTAATACAGCACGCAGCCCTTGTCGTCAAGAGTCCTTGCACCAAGTACCATATGATACTTCCCGTCCTCCTCCCACACCTTCGGGTCACGAACGTGGCAGGAGCAATAGTCGGGGTAGTCGCAGTTGCGCAGCAGCGTTTTCTTCCCACTCATATTATGCCCGTCCTTTGTCGTCACGAGTATAACATTCGCACCTCTGCCCGACGTTGTATAGTCGTGGTCGCCTTCCTCTTTTACATTGCCCGTATAGAACAGATACAGCGTATCTCCATTTACAAAGCCGCTGCCCGAATAGACACCGTTTCGGTCGTCTGGCGAATCGGGGAACAGCACCGTGCCGGTGAACCTCCAGTGCAGCAGGTCTGCGCTTTTCCAGTGTCCCCAGCACTTGCCGCCATTGCCCTGTGCGCTTTCGGGCGCATACTGGAAATAAACGTGGTATTCGCCCTTGAAGAAGCACAGTCCGTTCGGGTCGTTGAGCCAGCCTTTCTGCGGTTCAAGATGCAGCATCTGTCTGAGATCGTTTTTCATAATTGCGGCTCACCGTCCTTTATGTCATTGTTTAGCCGTTTCTATCAGCTTGTCAAGATAACCTACATCGCCGTCAGCTGCCTTGTGTATATCGGTGTAATCATCGGGATTTGTGATTATTACTGGTGTGATGACAGGGAAGCCCTTGCTCTTGATAAGAGGTATATCAAAGGTTATCAGCGTCTGTCCGCGAACGACCTTGTCGCCCTCACTGACGTGCGCCTCATAGCCCTCGCCGTTCAGCTCGACGGTGTTTATGCCAACGTGGATAAGCATTTCCATTCCGTTGTCAAGTGTCAGTCCTATTGCGTGGTGGGTATCGAACAGAGTGCTTACCTCACCATCGGCAGGAGCTACGACCTTGCCCTCGGTCGGATCGACTGCCGCACCGACACCGAGAACATCTGATGCGAAGGTCTCGTCCGGAACGTCAGCCATAAGCACAGCCTTGCCCTTGAGAGGAGAATAAACGCAGTTGTCGTCATAGTTTGCCTCGGGCTTTGTTTCAACAGCAGGCACTTCTTCAGCTGCCGGAGCCGGAGTTGCGGGAGCGCCCTGTGCAGTCTCCTCGGCAGGGTCCTTGAAGAGGATCCAGGAAAGTCCGAATGCAACTGCGGAAGCAACAACGAATGTGAGCAGATACCCGACTATGCTGTCGGTCGTGATAAGAAATCCGAAAATGCCCGTTACGCCGTTAGCGGTAGCATAAACATTCATTATCGAAGCCACAGCCGCACCGCACGCACCGCCGACCATACCGGCGATGAGCGGCTTGACAAAACGCACGTTCACACCGAATATTGCAGGCTCTGTGATGCCCATGAAAGCAGAGAGCGATGCAGGCAGAGCCATTGACTTTGTCTTCTTGTTCTTTGTCTTGATAGCTACCGCAAGTGCGGCAGCACCCTGTGCTACGTTTGCAGCCGTTGCGATAGGCATCCAGATGTTCTTGCCGTTATCGGCGATCATTGAAAGCTCTATGGCGTTATACATATGGTGTACGCCCGCAACTACTGTCGGAGCGTAAGCCGCACCCATAAGGAACGAGCCGATGCCGAACGGTATCGAGATGAGCCACTGTGCGCCCGAAAGCACCCACGATTCTATCTGCGAGAACACAGGTCCGATAACTGTCATCGTGAGGAAGCCTGTTATCAGCACCGAAACGAGCGGTGTAACGAACAGATCGAACATCTCGGGAACTTTCTTGTGCAGCTTCTTTTCGATCACCGAAAGCAGCAGCACTGCTATGACTACGGGGATAACGTGTCCCTGATAGCCTGTTGCACGGATATCCCACACGCCGAACCACGACCACAGTGTAGGGAGGTCCTTGCCGTCGCCGACCGACCAGGCGTTTATCAGATTCGGGTGTATCATTATCATACCGATGACTGCGCCGAGGTAAACATTTGCACCGAATATCTTTGCCGCACTCACTGCGATAAGTATCGGCAGGAACGTCAGAGCAGCGTTCGAGAAAATATCGAGCAGCTTGTAAATCTGCGAATCAGCCATTGACGGGAAGGCTCTTGAAAGACCGCCGAGCAGTCCGCAGAGAAGACCCGTTGCGACTATGGCAGGGATTATCGGCACGAAGATATCGCCGAGCGTCTTGACTGCACGCTTGTACCACGGAGCCTTAGCCGCAGCAGCCTTCTTTACGTCGTCCTTTGAAGCTGCCTCGACACCCGCTATTTTAATAAACTCTGCATAGACCTTGTTGACCGTGCCCGTTCCGATGATTATCTGGAGCTGTCCCTGCGCCTCAAACACGCCCTTGACGCCGTCGATGTTCTCCAGAACGGATTTTTTCACCTTTTCATTGTCTGCGATAACAAGTCTAAGACGTGTTGCACAGTGGGCTGCACTTGCAAGATTGTCCTTGCCGCCTATCGCATCAAGTATTTGCGCCGCACACTTGTTGTAATCCATAAACCTCACCCTTTCAGAATCAAACAGCAAACTGAAACAGTATCAAGCGTGGATGTGATACCGATTTCATATCGTAGCTATATTGTATCATACTTGTGTGCGGCTGTCTATTGACATAAACAAAGAATTTTTTGCTTGATTTTGGTTAGTTTCACACAATTTCACGTCTTATCTTTGTGCAAAACGTTGATATCAGTTCTCCTTTGCAGTGGATTCTCTCTCAATGATATCGTATTCGAGCTGAAGTATCTTGTGTACCTGCGAACGGGACTCCATTTCGGAAAGCAGCATCTTCGCACCTTCGATGCCTGCCGTTTTGTAATGCAGATGCACGGTCGAAAGCGGAACATACAGCACTCTGCCGAAGCGTGAGTCTCCGATGCCACCTATCATCACATCGTCAGGGACTTTTATGCCGTTTTCACGGCAGTACAGCATTGCACCTGCTGCGATGTTGTCGGTAGCACAGAAGATACAGTCGGGCTTTGCTCGGTTGGAAAACAGCCGCTTAGCCTTTTCGTATCCCGACTCCATACTGAATTTCGCTGTTTCGCAGTATTTCGGGTCGACCGTCAGTCCTGCCTCCTCGACAGCCTTTTCAAACCCTTTTCTGCGGTCCTCTCCCGCAGCTTTGTCATCGTGGTTTGCGCCGATGAGTGCAGGACGCTTGACACCCTTTGAGAGCATCAGCTTTGTCATACTGTAAGCCGCACCGAAGTCGTTGTGGCAGACACAGTTGTATCCTTTCAGCTGCTGACCGATGATTACCACAGGCACTCTCATCTTTGCGAGCAGCGAGCGGTGAAGGTCGGTGAACAAGCTTGCAAGCAGTATCACGCCGTCCACACGGTTCTGCCTGAAAAGCTCCAGCGAACTGATCTCACGGTTATAATCGTTGGCAGTGTTGACCAGAAGCAGCTCAAAGCCCTCTTTTCCGAGCACATCGCTTATGCCCTCGGTCACACGGGAAATGCTCTCGCTTGAAAGCTTGGGCAGTATCACGCCTATCAGCTTGGTTACCTTTGAGCGCACCGTTCTTGCCGAATAGCTGGGCACATAGCCTGTTCTTTCGAGCGCAGCTTTTATCTTTTCTTTTTTATCGTCTGCAAGGTATCCGTCGTTGAAATATCTGCTGACCGCAGAGACCGAGACCCCTGCTTCCTTTGCAAATTCCGAAATGTTCATCGTATGACCTCCTTCTGATGTGATATTGATACCATATAGTATACCACATAAATATCACATTTTCAAGAGGGTATTCTAACATTTTTCTTGTATCCGAAAGACATGAGAACAAAGACATCACTGGCTGCAAAGAAAAAGAAACCGAAACTACCACATCAAAGGTAACATCGGAATCACAGTCTACTACAGCAGACAGCACAATGCTTACAAATACCACCACAACTAAAGCAAGTCAGACGACCACAGTATCCGGCAAAACACCTGCAAGTTCTGTTCAAAAACAACAGCCAAAACCGGCGAACACAACAACTACCACCACGACCACAAAGGCAGCTCCCAAAACGCAGCCGCAAAACAATGTGGTATGGTCAAGCTCTATGAAGGTGTGGAGAAAGCTGTGTGAAGGCAAGAATCTGACCGCATCCGAGCAGGAAATGATCAGATCAGAGATCGCAAGCTATGCGGCAAAGTTCCAGGGCAAGACTCAGATACATGTCAGCTTCGGAAATGACAGCTTTGACATCACATATCCCAAACCGATACAGATGACCAGGAAGAAAGATATGGTCGATTGGACTATTAATGCACACTTTGATGCATCGGTCGATATGGACTGCAGAGCTATCATAAACTATGCAAAATCTGAAAAACAGATATATGATGTAGTTGCTCAAACACGAAATGATGCGCTGCATATCTTAATGATCTCGGCAGGAAAGAGCTCTATGACAAAATGATCAACAAGAAGGAAAAAGAGGTCAAGGAGCTGAACAGGAAAAACAAGGAGCTCAAGCAATATAACCTAGTCTGCAAAAAGAGACAGGAGGAACTTGATAACTTCGCTGAGTTCCTGAAAGAGATACTTGCCCAGGATACCATATCCGACATAAGCATGAGGATGGTTGTGAACAAGATATTGGTACATCAGAATGAAGATAAGACGCTGGATATAAAGTTCGAGATGAATAGAAAGCTCGGAGACAACAAAGAGATTGAAATACCTGAGTAAAAAACAAATAACAGGCGTAAAATTCACGTCTGTTTTTGTGCTTTCAGAAAATATGAAACTACCTTGTGTGCTGGCAACGACACAAGGCAGGGTAGCGACACGATAGTGACAACAGCGTAGATACGCCGTTTCAGGCGCTGGCTTTGGCAGACGCGCTACCATAGGTTGCGCTCCGACAATCTGCTGTGACAGTGACATCGGTCACTGAGAAAAAAGAAAAGCTCGCATTTGCGAGCTTTTTGAGTGCAGATGGTGGGAACTCGCCAACCGACCTGCGGTCGCTCTGAGCGACTTTCAGTCGGTCATCAAGCTCTGCACACTGCACTATAACAAAAACCGCAATACTCCTCGATTTCCTCGGAGCATCACGGTTTTAGTTAGTGCAGATGGTGGGACGAGTTGACAAACCGACCAAAGCCATAAATGCCTTTTGTCGCTGCGGTTCAAGTCTGCGCACTGCACTATAACAAAAAAACAAAAACCGCAACACTCCTCGATTTCATCGGAGCATCACGGTTTTAGTTAGTGCAGATGGTGGGAACTCGCCAACCGACCTGCGGTCGCTCTGAGCGTCTTTCAGACGGTTATCAAGCTCGCACACTGCAAATGATAAAAGCAGCAATACCTTTCGATTCCTCAAGGCATTACTGCTTTTATTATGCAGATGGTGGGACTTGAACCCACACGTCCTTGCGAACACTAGCACCTGAGGGCAGAGTAATCTCTATGAATAAAAAAGCAGCGTAGATACGCTGCTTTCGTGCATTTTGCAGACATCTTTATT